>Ga0074045_10000770_pt1 | contig 31340 bp, 25 predicted proteins | sample BogForMeECP23OM2_FD_94442 | JGI IMG/M metagenome (GOLD analysis project Ga0074045, IMG submission 94442) | Bog forest soil microbial communities from Calvert Island, British Columbia, Canada - Bog Forest MetaG ECP23OM2 | ecosystem: Environmental > Terrestrial > Soil > Wetlands ...
CGAGGCCGCCCGGAAGATCGTGGCGGCCGTCGGTGACTCTGCTCATGCGTATAAGGTCGGCATGCAGCTCTACACTGCCGAAGGGCCTGCGATTGTCCACGAACTCGTAGGTTCGGGACGGCGCGTCTTTCTCGACCTCAAGTATCACGACATCCCAAACACGGTAGGAGCGGCAGTTCGCGAAGGGGCTCAGCTGGGCGTGAGCATGCTGACGGTACATGCCTCCGGTGGCGGCAAAATGTTGCGCGCAGCAGTCGAGGCCGGGCATGCGGTCAATCCCGGATTGCTGGTTCTGGCGGTCACCGTGCTCACCAGCCTGGATGACGTCGAACTGGGCAAGATTGGTATGCGCGGAGGAGTGCTCGAAGAAGTTCTGCGACTCGCCGCCCTCGCGCTATCGAATGGATGCCAGGGCGTAGTGGCTTCGGCGCAAGAAGCCGCCGCGCTGCGCGAAGAGTTTGGCCATGATTTCGTGATTGTGACGCCCGGAGTGCGCCTCGCCGGAAGCGGACCCCACGATCAGGCCCGCGTCGTCACTCCAGCGGAAGCGATTGCCGCCGGCGCCTCGTACATCGTGGTCGGGCGCCCGGTCACGGAAGCCTCCGACCCGGCGGCCGAAGCGCGCGCAATTCTTGGACAGGTGGGGTAGAGCAGTACAACTCAGTTCTCAGTTCCCAGTTCTCAGTTCCCAGTTCTCAGTTCCCAGTTGCCAGTTCCCAGTTGCCAGTTCCCAGTTCTCAGAAAATAAGGTTCGTATCAGGGTATCGCTTCAGCGATACCGCAAGTTCGTCAGAATCAGAACCCCCTTTAGGGGGCGGCCGTATCAACTCCTCACCTTTGTGCACCGCCGTGGACCGCCGTTTGCTTTCGGAAACTTGCGGCAGGTCTTCGTTTCTGTTTCTTACAACTGTCTAATCGAATCGGACTAACTCGAATCCATCCAAATAGCGATGCCGCTTTCGGGCACTTACAGTAGCAGTTTCTTCAATTGAGTTATGAAGTTGAGTAATGAAGCTGAGTTATGAGGCGCCTCGCGTTGCGCAGCAGCAGCCGGACGGAAGTATGAGGCAAGAACGAGCTCAAGCGCCACCTCTGCCGCCAGTGATTCAAAGCCTGCTGCTGAAGGCGGTTCGTCTCCAGCGAGCCGGTCGGCTAAGCGAGGCTGCCCGGATTTATCGGCAGATTCTCGCCTTCGATGCTGAACAGGCGGATAGCCTGCATTTGCTCGGAATGATCGCTTATCAGGCGGGAGGCTATGAGCTGGCGGTGGCGATGATCCGCAAGGCAATTGCAATCAAGGTTGCAATGAACGACGACCAGGCTTCCTATCATTCCAACCTTGGTACTGTCCTCCAGGCACAGGGCAATCTGGACGAAGCTGCGGCATGTTATGAGCGGGCACTAACTCTCGAGCCGGAATCCGCCGAGGTCCACCTTAACCTTGGTAACATTTTTCAAGCTCAGGACAAACTCGACGAAGCTGTGGCTTGCTATGAGCGTGCGCTGGCTCTTAGGCCGGAGCTAGCCGAAGCGCACCATAGCATGGGGAACGTCCTTCAGGCCATGAATCTCCAGGCCATCGATCTCCAGACCATCGATCTCCAAACCCAGAATGAAGACAAGCTGGATGAAGCGGTGGCATGTTACGAGCGGGCGCTCGCCCTCAAGCCGGGCTACGCTCAGGCCCACTATAACTTGGGCTGCGCCCTCCGCTCCCTGGGCAAGGTGGACGAGGCGTTAGTGCAATTCAGAAGAGCTCTGGCTCTTCAACCAGACTACGCGCAAGCGGGGTTCAGAGAGTCTCTGACTCAACTGCTTAAAGGGGACTTTGCCTCGGGCTGGCGCAATTATGAAAGGCGATGGCTATCGTACCCTAAAGATCACGGCACGCCGATGCGGACCTATCGGCAACCGCTCTGGACCGGCGAAAAATGGACCGGCGAAAAGCTGGCAGACGGGCGTCTGCTGATCTGGGGCGAGCAGGGTGTTGGCGACGAAATCATGTTCGCGGGACTGATTCCGGATGTGCTCCGCAGCGGCAACCGTTGCATCCTGGATTGCGATGCACGGCTCAAACCTCTTTTTGTCCGTTCTTTTCCGGGCATTGGTGTGATCTCTGGCTGTGTTTCTCAGCAAAGTTCGGGGCGAAGTTCGGGCCAGAGTTCGGGCGAAAGTTCGGGGCACGATCCAGAACTGGATATCGCCGCACACCTGCCCTGTGGCAGTCTGCCAGGTTTGTTCCGCGCAACTCGCGCCGCTTTTGCGGCGACGAAGTCTCCCTACCTGGTTGCCGATCCGGTTGAGCGGGAGCGGTTTCGCGCCCGCTATTCCCATGCCGATGGCAGACGGCTGGTCGGGCTGGCTTGGCATACCAACAACCGGAAAACGGGCCGCCTCCGCTCGATCGACTTATCGTTGTTCGCTCCGTTGTTTGGCCGACGCGACATCCGATGGATTGGACTGCAATATGGGGATCACGACGCGTTGCAGAGCCAGGTGGCGGCCGCCAGCGCTCCGATTTTCATTGACCGTTCCGTCGATCAGCTTTCAGACATTGATGTCTTCGCAGCACAGATTGCGGCCATGGATATGGTAGTCACTATCGATAACTCCACGGCGCACCTGGCTGGCGCGCTCGGTGTTTCAACTATGGTTCTGCTGCCATTCGCGGCCGACTGGCGTTGGCTTCAAACGCGCGAGGATAGTCCCTGGTATCCCAGCCTGCGCCTTTTCCGGCAGCCGAGGCGCGGCGACTGGCAGTCGGTGATGCAGAGATTAACGAGCGCATTGTAAAGTTCTCAGTTCCCGGTTCTCAGTTCTCAGAAAAAACAAAGGCGCGACGGGGTGCCGCGCCTCTTTGTTGTTGTGTGGCTGGTTTAACTGAGAACCGGGAACTGAGAACTGGTTCTTACAGTTTTTCAAAAAACTCGCAGCCCGAGCAGGAAATATAGATTCCTCCGGGTACGCCGCGCTCGCGATCTTTCATGCGCTTGACGATGCGGGTGTCTTTGCCGCACTTGGGACATGCGGTCGATTTTGTGGTGTCCATGACCTTTTTCCGGTCGGCTGTCTTTGCAATTTTCGCCATTCAGTCTCTCCTGACAGGAATGTGCCGCTGGCCCAAAAAGGCTGCGGTTCTACCTGGTAATTGGGGAGTATCGTCGTTGGATGACCACCGTCGGATGATCAACGAACGCCGGGAATCAATCTCGAATCAGCCCGGCAGAATCAGCACACACAGAAGCGGTGCAACTGTACTCGCCACTAGAATCTTACACGAATTGCGGCCGCGGGGTGGGAATGGAGCCGACATATTCCAGAGCATCGGAGCATCGGTAAAAAAAAGGAGAGGACCGATTTCTCGGCCCTCTCATGTTAGTTCACAGCATCACCATGTCTCGACACATGTCTCGACACTTCAAGCTTACTCAGTGACCGTGAGCTTGACCTTTGCCTTTTTGCTCAGGGTTCCGTACGTGCCGTCGATGGTGATCGTCGACTTCCCGGTTGCTGCCGACCCGCTTACGGTCAGCGTCAACACGCTGGTGGAAGTGGTTGGGTTCGTGCTGAACGTCGCCGTTACTCCCGTCGGCATTCCACTCGCGGTCAGAGTGACTTCCTGATCGAACCCGTCCGTCGGATCGACGGTAATCGTGCTGGTTCCGCTGCTGCCTTGGGCAATCGTCAAGGTGGTCGGCGAAGCCGTCAATTTGAAGTTGCCCAAAGCGTCCACCGTCAACGTGAGCGTGGTGCTTGCGTTCAGGCTGCCGGAGGTTCCCGTGATGGTCAGTGTTGCCGTCCCCTCCTTCGCCGTTTTACTAGCGGTCAGGGTCAGCGTGCTGGTTGAAGTTGCGGGGTTCGGACTGAACGAAGCAGTTACGCCCTTCGGCAATCCGGAAGCGGCCAGCGATACACTGCCGGAGAATCCGTTCACCGGAGTGATGGTGATGGTGCTCGTGCCGCTCGCTCCGCCTCTTGCGATGGTAACTGCATTCGGTGAAGCCGAGAGGCTGAAGCTCTGCACCAACTGATTCACGGTGAGGACGAGCAGTGTGCTGGTGGTCGCACTACCCGACGTGCCCGTGATGGTGACCGTAACGGTCCCGGTGGCGGCTGAGTCAGTGGCCGTCAAGGTTAGTGTGCTGGTGCCGGTGGCGGGATTGGGATTGAAATTCGCCGTCACGCCGTTGGGCAGGCCCGAGGCAGAGAGAGTGACGCTGCCGCTAAAGCCGTCCTGCGGGGTGATGGTGACGGTGCTGGTTACCTGGCTGCCTTGCGTAACGCTCACGCTGCTCGGATTCGCTAGCAACGTGAAATCCGGGCTGGTAGGAGCCAGTGCATTGATAAAAGCGGCGCCGTTCGGACTGCCCCAGCCGGCGCACATGTTGTAACCGGCTACGCACGGAAAGGTGCTCGCACCGCCGTTGTTGGTGATGTCGTGGAAGTCGGCATCGCCGTTGCCCAGACTCAGCGGATAGAGAAAGGCGGCAAACAACCCGGGCGGCGGATCATTATTGGCAGCCGCTTGTTCGTTGGCCAGAGCGATGTATCCACCCCACATGGGAGCGGCAAAACTGGTCCCGCCGTAGTCGTTTTCAGTGCATCCACTCAAGCCAGTTTGATCGGCGCAGACGTAGAAGCTGAACTGCGAGTTGGCCGCGACGTCAGGAACGTCGCGATAGGTTGTGGAACATTCCCCACCCTCATTGGCACATAGGGTGGCTGCCTCCAACTGCCAGGAGGGGATATCAACGTTGGTCCCCCAGCCGCCGCCACCGTAGGCTACACCTTCGTAAGACCAGTAGGTTTCCGAAGCCCAGGCGCCGCCCGGACCGGTTGTCGTTAAACTCGTGCCGCCGACCGGGATCGTATATTGAGAATTCTCCGGCCATGGAGACTGTCTTGTATATCCGCCGCTGTCGCCGGACGCCACCAAGAAGGTCTGGCCCTGCGCCGCCATCTTCTCGAAGTATGGATCGTCACTGCCGGGGCCACCAAAGTCATACCACGAACAGCTCAAGCTCAAAGGCAACGGCGTATCCGTAGCCATGGCACTCAATATCGCGGTACCACTGGAGCCGACATACACGAATATGTTAGTTACGCCCGGAGCCATGCCCCCGGCCTGAGTGATGTCAAGGGTCTGTTCCGTATCGTCACAGCCATCCGCAGCGTAGCAGTTGATGCTGCTGCCATCGGTGGAAATACCAACGACATTGAAGGTGTAGGTTTGGCCAGCGCCTTCGTAGTAGGTGTTTACGTCGACGATATCAAACCCAAGTTCCTCGAACAACCCGATGTTCTGGCCGGCGCCGGTGAGAGTTCCTCCGTAATAGGCTGCCCTCATGTCGCTGCCGCAGAAGGACTTACCAGGACAGGAGCCCGTTGTCGCTTCGGAGACCTCGCCCTTCGCCTTGGGATCTCTACGCACGAGCGCGCGCTTCGGTATCAAATAGTTGTCCAAACCTGAAACGTGCCAGAGCTGCATGGGCAGATCGGCGGTGGGCTCGCGGTCTGGAGAGTAGAAGGTTCGGCTTTCGGTGGGATGTTGGTAGACGCCCATGTTCACATGGAAGGCCTTCTCGATGTTCGCGACCGTACCCGTGAACTGCACGTCCATAGAATCGCGCGAGCCGCCAGTCACCGAAAAGCCGCTCGCTTTTGCGAACGCGACCAGGGCGTCATAATCTTCCTGGCTGGGCCCAAATCGCTCGGTAAATTCTTTTACCGTGACGAAGTGACGGTAGGAGGAACTTTTAGGATCGTAAACTTGTTGGAGGAAGTTTTCTAATTCCGGCTGATGGCGCATCGCCAGCACAATGTCGAAGTGCATGGTCTGGGTTGCGGGGAGTTGCCCGACTAATCTTGCTTCCCCATTGAGAACCGCTTCAGGCACATGGCGCGTCAACAGGGTCTGGGACTGCGCCTGGCAAATGATATTCATGGCCGATACGATCGCGAGGAGCATGAGCAGGGACACACTTAATTTTCGAATCACGATTTCTCCTTTGAGATACATCTGAGATACATCCTGTTTGAGATTCATCCTGGAAGATCTTTGTAGCCGTAGCATGATGACAGACCCTAAACTTGAATCTGGGAACATGCCTGATTGAACAACGGGAACCCTCGCTCGGGGCGCTGAGGGAACTCCTATCCGCGCGTAGTCTACACCGCGATTTAGCGGAAAACAACAACCAAACTTTTGCCGCGTTGCCAGCGTGAAACCGGCGCGCACCGCACTTGCAGCAATGCTGAATTGATTTTCACATCGGACGCGCGGCGGCGGTTTTCTGACGCTGGGGCCGAATCACTAGAGGTCGTTCAGCATCAGTCCTGCAGTGGAGGCGCTTGCCACGGACCGCGCTCCGCTTCGAGCTTTGCGGCGACTGCCAATACGACTTCTTCTTCCCATGGCCGTCCAACGATTTGCACCCCGATCGGCAGTCCCTGTTCCGAATGACGTTCCGAATGATGTTCTGAATGGCCCATCGGAACCACGGCGGCGGGAAAACCCAACAGGTTAAACCACTCGCAATAGCTCCAGGCGTCGAGATACTTCACCGTCTCCCCATCCACCTGCCACTTCCGTTCGCCATGACGAAAAGCGGGGATTGCGGCGGTGGGGCAAATCAGCACCGGATATTTCCGCATTTGCAGAAGAATCTTCTCGCGTACCGCATCGCGTCCCAGCCAGGCGGCAAGCAGCGACTCGCCGGTATGCGCTGGCGCGGCAGCGGTCCACGCGCGGAACTCCCGCAGAAGTGGGCTCAGTTCTGACTCGTGGCCACGCAAGAGGGGCTCCAGCATCATCCCTCCAGCCGTGCCGAAGAATTCCCACCACAACCGGCGCGCTTCTTCCAGCCCCTCGGGGCGAAACGGCTCGACGTGAAATCCGCACTTCAACAAGAGAGATGCTGCCTGACTCACGGCCAACCTGGTTTCACGCGTGACTGGAGTTCGTCCATCGTCTTCGAAGAACCCGAGGTTGATGTTCCGGACTTTGTTCCGGACTTTGTTTCGGACTTTATTCCGGACATTATTCCCGACAACGGCTTCATCAATCTCGCGCAGCTCAACCGGCGCCGAACAAGGATCGCCATCGTCCCAACCTGCCATCACCTCGAACAGCGTCTGAACGTCTTCCATAGTGCGCGCCATCGGGCCGACGACTCCGATCAGGGCAAAGGGGCCACCGGATTTCGGAAAGTGCCCGGTCGAAGGAATGCGTCCGGGCGTGGGCTTCAATCCGCAAATTCCACAGAAATGCGCCGGTTCGCGGATCGAGCCACCACCGTCGCTGCCCACGCCGCCGGCGGAAAGCCCCGCGGCGATGGCAGCGGCCTCTCCCCCGCTGGATCCGCCCGCAGTGCGCGCCAGATCCCACGGGTTGTTGGTTCGTCCATAAAGAAGATTGTCAGTTTCCCACGCCATCAGCAATTCGGGAGTGTTGGTGACGCCGAGGATCACCGCTCCGGCCGCGCGCAGGCGCGCCACCAGAGGCGCATCGGCAGCGGCGACGTATCCGGCGCGCAATCGCGTACCGGACTCACAGAGATGTCCGGCAACATCGATCGCAGACTTGATGGACAGGGGCACGCCGTGGAGCGGCCCAAGTTCGTCTTTATCTTTATTTTTGCGCAGAATCGCTTTCTCCGCGTCGCGCGCTTGGGCGAGCACAGCTTGCGGCTTGTAGTCGACAAACGCGTTCAGTTTGGGATTCAGGTGCTCGATGCGATTGAGGTGAGCGCGCGCCACCTCTACCGGCGAAACTTCTTTTCGGCGGATCTGGGCCGCGATTTCCCGTGCGGACAAAAGATGAGAGCTTGACTTCATGGCGTGTGGAGAACCGCGCAACGAAATTCAGAATATCAGCGATGGGGTTTCCTGCGTGAGACCTCGTGACCCCTGTAACTAAGGGCTCGAATATTGACTGTGGTCAGTGAGCGTTATCGCGTGGTTGCGTCAACTACTCTCGTAGCGCTGAAAATTCACCAGTGCGACGACGATCTTATAGGTTTACCCAGAATGCCCCCTCTGGCTGCATCGTTTTGACAGTCACAAGGTAAGGTGACGGTTGTACTAGCGCAGACCAAAGATGGATGACCATAATTTGGTTGCACGTTGCGCGCATAAGGCCTTTGGCCCGACGAGCATGTGTCCTCCCTTTTACTACGTCAGCCTGGGTCTCGCCCCGCAGAGCAAGTCAATTTCAATTCCGGGAGGTAGTCCCATGAAACTTCGCATCGTTTGTTTGGTGATTGTATTTTTCTCAGTCGTTCTATCCATGCATGCCACGAGCTGCAACCAGGACACAGTGAACGGAACTTATGCAAAAAGCGCCATCGGCCAGTTAGGAAAGGGCTATGGAGCTGTGGTTTTTCTCGCCACCAACAACGCGGGCAGTTTTTCCGGGGTGGGCGCCGAAAACTTCAACGGCACCCCCTATACCCATGTGACGGAGAGCGGTACCTACACCGTAAATGCGAATTGCACTTTCACTTCGACCACAACCGACAGCAACGGCAACACCATCCATTTCTCAGGCAATATCTTTGGGAATGGGGACGAGATGGTCGGGATTTCCACCGACGCCGGATCGGCATATCAGTTGACCTCCTACCGGCTAAAGAAGACGCAGTGCACCGAGGCCAGCGCCAAGGGAAGCTTTGTCGAAGATGTCCAGTGGCCCATCACACCTTATGGCCCCGCGATTCAAACCGCACAATTGACCGTGAGTTCTAAGGGGGCGGAATCGGGCTCCTTTGTTGCCAACGTTAACAACGGAACGATCGAAAGCAACACGTTCACCGGCACCATTTCCATGAATTCTGACTGCACTTTTACTACAACAGAATACACTTCGGGAGGCGGGCCCACTCTCAATTTGTTCGGCGTGGGAGGCATCTCGCAGAATGGCGTCGCGTCATTGTTGATAGAAATCGATAGCGGCTGGGTCGGCTTATTCACTCGCTACTAGGAAATGAAAGGCCTTCGAGTCGAGCCGTATAGGTTTTGCGGCCTCAGCCCAGGGGTCGGCCCTCGTACCCCGTGGTGAGGGGCTTACTCATACTGACGGAGTGCCCTGCCGATCGTTGGCGAAATATCTCCATTACACTCTTGAAGAGACCGACGACCTTAGCGAAGGGCTGCTGGCGTTCCGCTTGTTTTCCAGTAGAGTAAGGAGTTACATCATCAGTGGCGGGAACGAGGAACAGCCTTAGCGTGAAGATCCGATTACCAGCATGTCTTTTCCTTCTGACGGTCTTTCTGACGACCCCAATCTGGGCTGGATCGCGCAGCCATCCGGCCAAGCAGGTAGGCCCCTTGGACCCCGGGTACGTCTTTGCGCTCGCAGCCGCCAACCATTTCCTGCACGCATGGCAAACGGGAGATACCGAAAACGGTATGGTCATGCTCGGCGAGGGCATCCGCCACTCGCAAAATTCCGACAAATTGGAACAGTTTTTTTCGAACGGAACCGATCGCGCCTTCGAGATCACGCGGGGCCATGGACATGAAGGCCGCTACACTTTCCCGGTCGTGCTGTTCACGCCTCGAGGTTCCCATGTCACGCGCAAATTTTCCGAAATAGTCCTGGTCGACACTGGAGAGAACGACTGGGTGGTGGATAGACTTCCTTAGGAGCGGTTGTAGAGAACACATTTTATCGCAGGAGTTGCATTTATGAAACGTATTCACAAGGTTGCGGTTCTCGGCGCGGGCACAATGGGCGCCCGCATTGCGGCACATTTCGCGAATGCGGGAGTGCCTTCATTACTTCTCGACATGGTACCACCGGACGCGGACGGCCCGGCGCGTAACAAATTCGCGGCTGCCGGACTCGACGGAGCCCGGAAATCAAAGCCCGCGGCGTTCTTCGACCCGTCACTTTCGCGCCTGGTCACTGTGGGAAATTTCGACGACGATCTCAAACGGCTGGCCGAGGTGGACTGGATCATCGAGGCTATCGTCGAGAATCTCGACATCAAGCGGGCGTTATTAAAAAAGGTAGAAGCGATCCGCAAGCCGGGGACGATCGTCACCACCAACACCAGCGGACTTCCCGTGGCCAAGATCGCCGAGGGATTTTCCGAAGACTTCCGGCGCTCGTGGTTCGGCACGCATTTCTTTAATCCGCCGCGTTATATGCGGCTGCTGGAGCTGATCCCAACGCCTGACGCAGATCGCTCGCTCATCGACGCCGTCAGCCACTTCTGCGACGCGCAACTGGGCAAGGGCGTCGTACTGGCGAAAGATACTCCCAACTTCATCGGCAATCGCATCGGCACATTTTCCGTGCTCAACGTGATGCGTCTGATGCATGAGATGGACCTGAGCATCGAAGAGATCGACGCGCTCACCGGCCAAGCGGTGGGCTGGCCGCACTCGGCCACGTTCCGGACGATCGATCTGGTGGGGCTCGACGTCCTCGGACATGTGGTTACGAACATGACGCAGAACGTGCACGACGAGCGCAGCGAATTGCAGATTCCCGCTTTCTTTCGTCAGATGCTGGAACGCAAGTGGCTGGGCGACAAGACCAAGGGCGGCTTCTACAAGAAGGTCAAAAGCGGGCACGGCAAAGACAAAGAAGACGAGCGCATGGCGCTCGACTGGAAGACGCTGGAATATCATCCGCGGCATAAGCCGAAATTCGCGGCACTCGAAATGGCGAAAAACGTCGAAGAGACGGGAGCGCGAATTCGGATGCTGCTCGGTCTCGAGGGCGGCGGAGCGCAAAAGGGCGATAAGGCAGGCGCTTTTCTTTGGTCGGCGCTGTCCGACTTGTGGACGTATTCCGCCAATCGCATTCCCGAGATTTCTGACTCCGTGGTGGAGATTGATGAAGCCATGCGCAACGGCTTCGCCTGGGAACTCGGCCCCTTCGAACTCTGGGACGCGGCCGGCGTGGAAGCGACCGTCGCGCGCATGAAGAAAGAAGGGCATCCGGTCGCGGCCAATGTAGAAAAGCTGCTGGGCTCCAACGGAAAGTCCTGGTACGCCGACGATCCTAAGACGGCATCAGGCCGAGCCTATTTCGATCTGGCCATCGGACATCTCAAACCCGTCGAAGTACCTGAGGGAGTCTGGTCGGTCGAAGTTGCAATAAAGACGAAATCGAACGGCGTGGTCAAGAAGAATTCCGGCGCCTCGCTGGTTGACCTGGGCGATGGTGTGGGCTGCATCGAGTTCCACTCCAAAATGAACGCGCTCGGCGCCGACATTATCTCGCTCATCCTGCAGACGCTGAAGCCGGGCGGGCCGGGCGATGGCTTCGACGCCTTCGTCATCACTAACGACGCGCAGAATTTCTCCGTAGGCGCCAATCTGATGCTGCTGCTCATGGGGATCCAGGAGGAAGAGTGGGACGATATTGACCTCGGCATCCGTCAGTTTCAGGGCATGACGCAGGCCATCAAGTTTTCACCAAAGCCGGTGGTGAGTGCGCCGTTCGGACTTTCTCTCGGCGGCGGTTGCGAAATCCCGCTGCACTCTGCCGCACGCCAACCGCATGCCGAACTCTACATGGGACTGGTCGAAGTCGGAGTTGGGTTGCTTCCCGGAGGCGGCGGTTGCAAGGAAATGCTGCTGCGCGCGGTGGACAGCGCAGCGTCGATCCGTCCCGATCTTCCTTCCAACGCTCGTGGCGAATCGGTGGAAGTGATGGAGGCGATGAAGAAAATTTTCGAAACCATCGCCACGGCGAAGGTCGCCACCTCGGCGGAAGAAGCTCGCGGACTCGGGTTCCTGTCGAGTTCCGACCGCATCACCATGAACCGCGAGCGCGTTCTCTCCGACGCCAAAGCGCGTGCGCTGGAGCTGGTGCGCGCAGGCTACGAGCCTCCGGTGATGCGCACGAACATCCCCGCGCCCGGCGAGAACATCCTCGCCGCCCTGAAAATGGGCGTTTACCTGATGCGGCAAGGCGAGTACATCAGCGAGCACGAACTGAAGCTGGGCACGAAGATTGCCGAAGTTCTCTGCGGCGGAAACATCACGCCGGGCACTCCGGTAAGCGAGCAGTACCTGCTCGACCTGGAGCGTGAGGCCTTCAAGTCCCTGTGCGGCGAAAAGAAAACGCAGGAGAGAATTCAGTTCACGCTGAAGACGGGTAAGACGCTGAGAAACTAGATGTTAACACGGATGACCTGACGCGGGTCCATACGTATTGACATTACGTTATTCAGTCATGTAATATCGCTGTTGTGAGGTGATGTTTATGGCCTATGTGGAGCCAGCCACAGTTCGGGCTCCAAAAGCGTCGATTCGTTCAGTGGAAATTCTCTATAACTCCACGCCGGGAGGGCCGGGAGGCTGGTCCGTCGCGCGAGTGAACTGGGAAGACGAGGACAGAATCGGAATTCGCTGGAATGGGGGCGACGGCCCCGGAATTGGGAATCCGCAGTCACGCGGCAACGCGACTTGGTTCATCCTTCCCGACGAGTTGCAAGAAGTGATCCTGAGCAGGATTGACGATCTCGCGATGAGTGGCCCCGGCGGATTAATCGAGGGATACACGGCAATGGCAAAGGATGCGGCGCGCGAGCGCGAAGCCGAGGAGTGGTCGGAGGGGCTGATCGGCGATGCATCCGCGGAGGGGTGAGGTGTGGTGGGTGTCGTTCGACTCCTCGGTGGGAGGAGAGATTCGCAAGACTCGCCCCGCCTTAATTCTGAGTAATAACGCCGCAAATGTTGCGTTGAACCGAGTCATTGTCATCCCGCTCACCAGTCAAACGGCGAAACTGTACCCTGGCGAGGCAATGGTCACGCTCAATGGCGAGCAGCGCAAGGCCATGGCGGACCAAATCGTGACGGCTTCCAAACAAAGACTCCGCGATAAGCTGGGAAGTCTTCCCCTGGCCGACATCGCAGCCGTGGAGCAAGCCGTGCTTCTTCAGTTAGGCATTCGCCGTTGAGCAGCAGATCATTCACTTCGACAGCGCCCGGTCCACTGAGAACGCGCCGCCGCCTCGCAGTAACAATGCCGCAGCGATGGCAATCACCAGCAGATGATATTCGACTCCCTCGCCTTTCTGGTTGCCAAACCAGTTCATGAAGAAACCGTTCGGCAAGTGAACCATGAAAATCGCCCCGATCATCTCGCCGCCGATTCCGAGAGCGGCGACGCGCGTGAGCAATCCGACAATCAGGCCCAGCCCGCCAAAGAACTCGGTGCAGATGACCAGAAATGCGACAGGCGCCGGCATTCCCATGTGGGTAAAGAATCCCATGGTGGCGTGAAAACCAAAACCGCCAAACCAGCCCAGCATTTTCTGCGCCCCATGCGCGAAGAACACCACTCCGAGGACGAACCGCAAGATCGTAAACGCTACATCGTTGCTCGTACCCATCAGCTTCTTCATCCCGTTTCCTCCTGGCGGAATCTGTCGTCGGAATTTGCCATCGGAATCTGCCTTCCGGATTTGTTATCCGGGTTTTTGTTATCCGACGATCCTTCCGCAATTTTGTCGTTATAACGACATTATACTTCGATTTCCTTCTGTCTCTTCAGGATTCACTTTTTCCCGGCGGCACAACTCACCAGCACCCTTCCCGAGAATATAAGCCGTGTTCCGGAAGCGGCGTTATAATTTCAACACTAGACTTCGTGAAGGATGGTACAACGAAAATGTCCGCAGGCAATGGCAATTCCACAAATGGCGCGAACGGCAACGGTTGGGATGCGGTTCTGAAACCGCGGGCAGAGTGGCTGGCGAAGCGAAAGGCCGAAAATACGGACGGCAACTTCTCGCAGATGCACTATGCGCGCCGTGGTGTGATTACCGACGAGATGCAATATATCGCTCAGGTCGAGAAACTCGCGCCGGAATTGGTGCGCGATGAAGTCGCTCGCGGACGCATGATCATTCCGGCGAACATCAATCATCCGGAACTGGAGCCGATGGCGATCGGCGTCGAGTCGCTGTGCAAGATTAACGCCAACATCGGCAATTCGGCGGTCACGTCGAACGTAGACGAAGAACTCAAGAAGCTGCACACCGCCGTCCACTACGGCGCCGACACGGTCATGGACCTCTCCACCGGCGGCGACATTCATACCATTCGCGAAGCTATCATCCGGCATTCGCCTGTCCCCATCGGGACGGTGCCGATTTATGAGGCGATCTCGCGCGTCAAGCGCGTAGAAGATCTCACCGCCAGCGTGATGCTCGAGGTGATCGAAGAGCAGGCGCAGCAGGGCGTGGATTACATGACCATTCACGCCGGCGTGCTCATTCAATATGTGCCCATGGTTTCGAAGCGCATCACGGGCATCGTCAGCCGCGGCGGCGCCATTCTTACGCAGTGGATGACGCATCATCACAAGCAGAACTTTCTCTACGAATGCTTCGAAGACATCTGCAAGATTTTTGCGAAGTACGACGTGAGCTTCTCGCTAGGAGACGGCCTGCGTCCTGGCTGCCTCGCCGATGCCAGCGACGAAGCGCAGTTCGCCGAACTCAAAACCCTGGGCGAACTGACCCGCATCGCCTGGAAGCACGACGTACAGGTCATGATCGAGGGTCCCGGCCACATTCCGATGCATAAGATCAAGGAGCAGGTGGAAAAAGAAAACGAGTGGTGCGACGAAGCTCCGTTCTACACGCTGGGGCCGCTGGTCACCGACATAGCTCCCGGCTACGACCACATCACCTCCGCCATAGGAGCGGCCATGATTGGATGGTACGGCGCGTCGATGCTCTGCTACGTGACGCCGAAAGAGCATTTGGGCCTGCCCAACGAAAAAGATGTGAAAGACGGAATCATCGCCTACAAGATCGCCGCCCACGCCGCCGACGTAGCCCGCCAGCGTCCCGGAGTCCGCGACCGCGACGACGCTCTAAGTTATGCCCGTTACAAATTCGATTGGGAGAAACAGTTCGAGTTATCGCTAGATCCCGAGACGGCTCGCTCCATGCACGACGAAACCCTCCCCGAAGAGGGATACAAGACCGCAGCCTTCTGCTCCATGTGCGGGCCTAAGTTCTGCTCTATGAATTACTCCAGCAAAGTGGACGAGTATAACAAGCAGGTCCATGGGCTGGAGAAGAAAGACTACTCGGAGTTGGTGGAGAAGCTGGTTACGATCAAATAGGTCGAGCAGCGGCGACGACAGCGCCGCTGTGAGCGCGATCAGCTGTCTGTGCCTGACGGACTTTCTCTTCGGAGAATTGCAATTCGGGAAGCAGTTCTGCTCGTCTTTTCATGCTCGCGGGCCTCTGTAATTGCGCTATCCTACCGTCGTTCCAATATTACCGTAATGCTTGTATGGCACACAATATAGGCATTACGATGAAATGCAGCGGACAAAGAACATGCCGACTGTGTTCCGATCAGGCCCTTATCGGTTCTATTTTTATAGCCACGAACCCAACGAACCTCCTCACATCCATGTTGACCGCGACGACCTCTCGGCCAAGTTCTGGCTCGACCCGGCCCCAACTGGCGCGCAATTTTGGGTTTCGCGCCAGCGAACTGCTCACGATACAATCGATGGTGACGGAGCACCGGGAGGAATTCCGGGAGGCATGGCGTGAGTTTTTCGGATCGACGGCAGATGAGTGATGAGCGCGTGCTCGACGTGCAGTCCACGGACGACACGCTCAGCGTGAGTCTGCGCGACGGCCGCGTCATCACGGTTCCGCTGGTCTGGTATCCGCGCCTGCTGAAGGCCTCACCGGCGCAGCGCCGGAATTGGACGATTGCCGGAGGCGGATATGGCATCCACTGGCCCGATCTAGACGAGGACCTGAGCACGGAAGGATTGCTCCGAGGAGCGCCCGCCTCCAAAGCATCGGTTCCCGCGAAGTAGATCGCCCGCCACGCCGCTTCCCACTACCAGACAGTCTGTGCAACTTTAGCGTCGTGCTGCTACCGGGAGGTACAACCCCGATACTAAACAATAACTAGCCGGAGTGGACCAGCCAAAGGAGCATAAAATGCAAGTTATCCGCGAAGCCACAAAAGGAGACTCCGATTCCGATGTCACAGTATGAGGAACTGCTGAAGGAATTTGAGACGTATGGCTGTTCCGCCTATGGCGTGAAGTCCTTCATGCAGTATATCTCCCAGCGCCTGCATGAAGAGATGACGCGCTACAACTGGGTTGGCTTTTATTGGATGGAAGTCCCCGATTTCGACGCTCTGGTGCTGGGACCCTACGTGGGCAGCTTTTCTCCCACGCTGAGGATCCCGCTCGATAAAGGATTGTGCGGAGCTGCGGCGACTTCCGGGGAGACCGTGGTGGTCAACAATGTTGGGGCCGATCCGCGCTACCTGGGGTCGGATCTGGTGAAATCGAATATTGTAGTGCCGATCTTTTTGAAGGAAAACACGTTGAAAGAAAGAGTGGTGAAGAAACGGGTGGTGGCAGAGTTGTGTATCGAGAGCTACTTTGCGGACACCTTCGATACACCGGAGCAGGAATTCATAGAGTCCTGCGCCGGCCTGGTCGGCCGGTCTATCGAAAAAGGGGCGCTGGCAGCGGCGGAAAACGCGGAGACGTCGCAGTAGGGTCGAAACATGGGTTGCGAATTCTTCGCTAGACTCGGGACGCTGAAGCCGGGCGAGGGCGCCCGGCGCTCCAGGCTGCTGGTTTCTCGACGCGCTTTAGCCTTTAAAGTCTGCCGCCCCGTTCCACACCAACTGCACTGCGATCGCCAGGATCAGGAATCCGAAAATGCGATTGATCGCGCCCATCGCGCTCGGTCCGAGGCGCTTGACGAACGGACCTCCGAGGACCAGCAAAAGATAAACGGTGAGGCCGAGCGCGACAATTCCGATCACCATGCCCAGGTACGAAAGAAAGTTATCGGCGTCGGCCGCGAGTCCCATGACGACGCCGATCGAGCCCGGCCCCGACAGCATGGGCATGGCCATGGGCGTTAGCGAAATATCTTCTTTGGTCAGGGCTTCGCTGCTCTCTTCGAGTGTTACGCGATGGGAGCCTGTGACCATGCCCACGCCGTATTGGCCACGATCAACCCGCCTGCGATTTTCAATACCGGCAGCGAAATCCCGAAGAAGTTGAGGACGAACCGGCCGAAGAGCATGAACACGACCAGGATCGCGATGACATAGAGGGCGGTCTTTAACCCGGCCTGCCGACGCTCTGCCGGGGAGTAGTCGGCGGTAAGGCTGAAGAACAGCGGAATGCCGCCCAGCGGGTTGACGATCGGAAAAAGCGCGAGGAATGTTTCGGTGGCGGCGGAGGGCAGGTTGTGCAACAGATGCTGAATGGCCAAGTTCGTGTTCATCGTCGTCTCTGCCAGACGGGGCAAGCCCCGTCTCTACACGAGTTTTTCCGCAGGCTGTGGCTCGTCTTAGCGGTATTGCTCGAGCACCAGAACGGCTCGGTTCAAGGCCGCCGACAGCGCTGCGATTTGTTGTTCGGTCCGGCGAAGATCAGCCTGATCGATCGCCTCGTTCACCCCGGGAATCACAACCGCAGCATATCCGGTGTATTGTCCCGGAGCATAAATGGCATGGTGAAACCAGGGACGGTTGGGCAGCCCCTCTGGAATCAGAAGCGCCCGCTCGGCTTCGCGGAGTTTCGCATTGATGCGGTCCGGCGCTGCGGGCATCTTCCGCTGCTTCTGCAACATTTTCGCGCCCGCTTCCTGCAGGTGACGCGCGCCTTCGATCGCTGCCGAGAAATCTGGAGCCTTATCTCCGAAGCGGTCTTTGCTTTTGTTTCGGGCGGCGTCGAGGTAGACCAGAACTTCCTTCCCGTAACTCTCATAATCATAAGGCAGCACGTCGGCGCTCGACATGCGCAGGACTTCCAAACCGTAGATGCGGGCCATTTCCTGCTCGTAGAGAAAATCGGGATCGCCGAATTTCTTGAACCAGGCAAAGTCATCGAACGTGGAGTGATAGACACCGTAGTCGCCGCTCGAACTGATGTCGGTGGACGGCACACCCAGATGCTGCAGGAACACGGTGTAGTCGGAGCCACTGCCGAGGTCGCCCACGGGCACATCGTTTTGCATTGCGTTTGGCGGCGGGCGGTAGGTGGCCGTTTCCTGGGGATGGTTCGTTTCCGCGTTCGACTGGCTCGTTTTTTTCCACGCGTCGTACACGGTTCCGCCTTGTGGCGAAGGCACCGCCTTTGCAATCTCGCGGATAAACGCCTTCAAATTGGGGGTACCGGAAGCTCCGAACTTTTTACCGGAGACGGCAACGTCCATGTTGAAATAGGCGGCGGCGTTTCCCAGTTCCTGAGCATGATCTTCGCCCCATTCGGTGGAACCGATGAGTCCTTCTTCTTCCGCGTCCCAGCTTCCGATCACAATCGTGCGTTTGGGCTTCCAACCCGACTTCAGCAGCTCACCCAGGCCGTGCACCGCCTCCAGCATAGAGGCCGTGCCGCTGTTTGGATCGACGGCTCCATATACCCAGGCATCGCGATGATTGCCCGCTACCACCCACTCATCGGGCGAAGAGGTTCCGCGAACTTTGCCAATCACGTCCCAAATGGTGCGGAACTGATAGTCCTGTTTAAGGTGCATTTTCACTTTCGCAGGGCCGGGGCCAACGTGGTAGGTAAAGGGCAGCGCTCCCTGCCACTCGCGCGGCGATTGCGGCCCGCCGAGGTGCTCGAGAATCGGCGAGGCATCATTGTAAGAAAGCGGAGTTACGGGAATCTTCGGCAACTGCTCGGATTCGGCGGGCGACACACGCTTCGAATCCGGCAGAGTGGGAGTGGCCGCGACTCCTGGAGTCGTTGGATCGCCGGGAAACTGGAACATGAATCCGACTGATCCGCGTTGTACGCCGGTCGCGGGCCGCCACGGCCCTTTTGGATAGGCATCACCGCGGTAGTAGCCGTCGTCTTTCGGGTCGGAATAAATGATGACTCCGGCGGCGCCGCGTTCTTGCGCCACGAATACCTTCACGCCGCGAAAATTCTCACCATAACGAACGATTACGATTTTTCCGCGCACATCGACTTTCATCTGTTTCAGCTTGTCAAAATCCGCGGGCGAGCCGTAGTTGGCATAGACAACTTCCGACTCGGCGTCGCCCGACGGCGACATGCCGTTGTAAGGAGTCACCACGCGCGGATCATCCTGATAGGGATCGCCGTCGACGTGCTCGCGGGTTGGTCCATGCATATCGACTCCGGGGGGCGCGGTCATATCGACGCGGATTTCTGCCGGATAGTTCAACCACACTTTGTATTCGACGATTTCGGTGTCCAGTCCGGCCTCGCGAAACTTTTTCGCCACGTATTCGGCGGTCGCTTTGTCCTCGGGGGACCCGGCGATGTGCGGCGCTTGCGTCAGAATGCGCAGGTGCTCTTCCGCCAGCTGGGCATCGGGCACAGCCATGAATTTTTCTTCGACGTCCCGCTCGGCGGCAACATCACGGAAACCGCTGACGGGCCCGGCGGAGGGCTGGTTTTTCTCCTTGTCTTTATCTTTGTCTCTGTCTCTGTCTCTGTCTCTGCCGGTTTGAGCAAACGCCGGCAGGGTCGAACCAATCAGCATGAGGAACAGAACTGCCCACGAGAGAAGTTTCATGAAGCTCCTTGAAGAAAACACTGATTCCGCCGAAATAAGACTCCGGCACAAAACGCCAGGCACAAAATGAAGATTGTACCGTGTGCAGGGAGGTCGAGTGGAACGCGTTAAACTAAAGAGCGGTGAACAAGAGAGCAATGAGCAAGTCGCCAACGGCTCGTTTTTCTGATCGAGTCGAGAATTACGTCCGCTATCGCCCGGGATATCCACCCGAAGTTCTTGACCTGCTTCGCGCCGAATGCGGATTGCAGCCCAGTCACATCGTCGCCGACATTGCTTCCGGAACGGGCGTGTTTACTCGCATGCTTTTGGAAAACGGCAATTCTGTTTTTGCCGTCGAACCGAACACAGAAATGCGCGAGACGGGCATGCGACAACTCGAAGACCATAACGGGCTGGTATCGGTTGCGGGAACGGCTGAGGAGACGACGCTCGGGTCCGCCTCCGTCGATTTCGTGACCGCGGCGCAGGCGGCACACTGGTTCGATCTGGCTCGTGCGCGTGCGGAATTTGTCCGCATTCTAAGGCCGGAAGGATGGTGCGTGCTGATATGGAATGAGCGCCGCACCTCGACTACGCCTTTCCTGCGCGATTACGAGCAACTCCTGCTGACCTACGGCACAGACTACAAGGAGGTGCGTCACGAACGCACGACCGCTGTGATCCACGAATTCTTTTCGCCCGCGGTGTCTGAAGAAGGCGTCTTTAGCTTGCGCCAGCAGTTCGATTACGATGGTACCGCCGGACGACTGCTGTCTTCTTCGTACGTGCCGCTCGAAGGGCATCCCAACTACGCGCCGATGATGGAGGAACTGCGGCGGATTTTTCGCGTCCATGCGAGAGACGACATGGTCGAGTTCGAATACGACACGAGAGTTTATTTCGGACATTTGTAATTTGCGATTTGTAATTTGTAATTTAAGGGCGACGGGTTTCAAATTACAAATTACAAATTACAAATTCCTGATTCCCATGTCTGACCCAAAATCGTTCCACATGTCTCCCGAGGAGTTCCGCCGCCACGGCCACGCGGTCGTGGACTGGATCGCCGACTACCATTCCCGCGTTGAAAGCTTCCCGGTTCTGTCGCGCGTGCAGCCGGGAGAGATTCGCTCGCAGCTGCCCGCCAACGCTCCGCAGCAAGGCGAGGCTTTCGACCAGATTCTCGGAGACATGGAGCGCATCATTCTGCCTGGCATCACGCACTGGCAGTCGCCTAACTTCTACGCCTACTTTCCGGCGAACGCCTCGGGGCCGGCCATTCTCGGCGATTTGCTTTCCTCGGGATTGGGCGTGCAAGGCATGCTCTGGTCGACCAGTCCGGCGTGTACCGAACTTGAAACGCACGTGCTCGATTGGCTGGTTCCCATGCTGGGTCTGCCGGAGAAGTTTCTTTCGACGAGCAGCGCCGGAGGCGGCGTAATTCAGGACACAGCATCGAGCGCCTCACTCTGCGCCCTGTTGGCCGCGCGCGAGCGTACAACTAAGTTCACCAGCAATCACAAGGGCTGTGATGGACGGCTGATTGCCTATTGCTCCACGCAAACCCACTCTTCCATCGAAAAGGCGATGAAGATCGCCGGCATGGGCTCGGACAATCTGCGCCACATCGCAGTGGATAAGAACTTTGCCATGCGCCCTGAAGAACTGGCGCATCAAGTTGAGAGAGACATCAAGGCCGGTCTGATTCCCTGCTTCGTCTGCGCGACCGTGGGAACGACATCTTCGAACGCGATCGATCCTGTCCGCGAAATTGCTCGCATCTGCCGCGATTACAATCTCTGGCTGCACGTGGATTCCGCGATGAGCGGGACGGCCGCGCTGTGCCCGGAATTCCGCTTCATTAATGATGGAGTGGATTATGCGGACAGCTACTGCTTTAACCCGCACAAATGGATGTTCACCAACTTCGACTGCAACGTCTTCTATATCGCCGACCGCAAGCACCTGATCCAAACGCTCTCGATTCTGCCGGAGTACCTGCGCAACCAGGCAACAGAATCCGGCGCCGTCATCGATTATCGTGACTGGCATATTCAACTGGGGCGCCGTTTTCGCTCCCTCAAACTTTGGTTCGTGATCCGGCATTACGGAATCGAAGGCCTGCAGCACCACATTCGCGAGCACGTGCGCCTGGCCCAGCAATTTGCCGCCTGGGTGCGCGATGATTCGCGCTTCGAACTCGCCGCGCCCGCCAAGCTCAATCTTGTTTGCTTCCGGCTGCGCGCAGGAGGTCATACTAATCAAGGTCAAACCAGTCAAGATCAAACCAGTCAAGATCAAGCCAGTCAAGATCAAGCCAATCAACTTCTGATGGAGCGGTTGAATGGCAGCGGCGAGCTTTACCTCACGCATACCAAGCTCGATGGCAAATTCACGCTTCGGTTCTGCGTTGGGCAAACCAACACTCAGGCTCGCCATGTGGAACGCGCCTGGCAGCGAATCCAGCAAGAGACTGGGAAACTTGTGAATTCTTGATACCGTGTCGGCTGAGGTGAGCGCTATGGCGCGGGAAATTTCGGCAGGAGGCGTTGTGCTTCGGCAGATATCCGGGGTCTGGCATGTCGCCCTGATTGAGCCGCAGAAAGATGAAACGCAGAAAGATAAGGCGCAGAAGGAAACTCGCAGCCCCGCAAAGGCGTTCGGCAAGCGCAGCCGTGCCGTCTTAGCTCTCCCGAAGGGATTAGTGGATCCGGGTGAAAAACCGCAGGCAGCTGCGGTACGGGAAGTGCGCGAAGAGACCGGCATCGCGGCCGAACCCGTCACCAAGCTCTCCGATAACAAGTATGTCTACGTCCGCAAGTGGGGCGATGGCGAACGCGTCTTCAAAATCGTGAGTTTCTATCTAATGAGCTATGTATCCGGAGAAATCGACGCGATCGCGTCTGACATGCGGATCGAAGTCAAGCGAGCGCTGTGGGTACCCCTTGCTGAAGCGACCAAACAACTTGCGTACAGTAACGAACGCAAGGTGCTTCGCCAGGCAAAAGACTACCTCGATACACAGGGGCTGGAAGTTATGAAAGAAAATTAGAGACGCGGCGAGCCGCGTCTCTACTGGAAATTAAGCGCCGGGCTAACGCGTTGTGGCCAAAACTGGCGCGCGTTCTTTAGCCGGCACAAACTTCCGTTCTTCGTGTCCGGTGTAGACCTGCCGCGGACGAGCAATCTTCTGCTCGGGGTCGGTAATCATCTCCTGCCATTGGGCCAACCAGCCTGCGGTGCGCGGGATGGCAAACAGCACAGTAAACATTTCCGGCCTGAAACCCATGGCCTGATAGATGATTCCCGAGTAAAAGTCTACGTTGGGATAGAGCTTGCGGGTGACGAAATATTCATCCTCAAGGGCGATTCGCTCCAGTTCCAGGGCGATGTCAAGTTTGGGATTTCCGCCCGTGACCGCGAATACTTTCTCCGCCGTCCACTTGATGATCTTGGCGCGCGGATCGTAGTTCTTATAGACGCGGTGGCCAAAGCCCATCAACTTGCCGTGCCCTTCTTTCACGCTCTTGATGTAGGCGGGGATATTCGCTTTGGAGCCGATTTCGTCGAGCATGGTGAGTACGGCTTCATTGGCTCCGCCGTGCAGAGGTCCGGCCAAGGCAGCGGCCGCGGCGGCGGTTGCCAGATACGGATCGGCCTGCGAACTGCCGACGGCCCGCATGGCGTTGGTGCTGCAGTTCTGCTCGTGGTCGGCATGCAGAATGAAGAGAATGTCCAAGGCGCGGGCGATGGCTGGATTGGCCACGTACTTCGGCTCGACCATCCTCCACAACATGTTCATGAAATTTTCCGGATAGCTGAGATCGTTGTCCGGGTAAACGTAGGGGAAGCCGAGACTGTGCCGGTACGACATAGCCGCGATGGACGGCATCTTGCCGATGAGCCGTTGGATCTGGTGCAGCCGGTTGGCGGGATTGTGAACCTCCCTCGCCTCGGGGTAGACGGAGGACAAAGCTGCAACTGAGCTGACCAGCATGGACATGGGATGGGCATTGTAACGGAAGCCTTCCATGAACTTCTTGGTGCTTTCATGCAACATGGTGTGATGGGTGATCTGGTCGACCCAGGTTGCCAGATCGCTCGGAGCGGGCAGGTCGCCGAACAGCAACAGGTAGGCAACCTCGAGGAAGGTGCAATGTTCGGCGAGCACTTCGATGGGGTAGCCTCGGTAGCGAAGGATGCCGCGGTCGCCGTCAATAAAAGTGATGCTGCTGCGGCAGGACGCAGTATTCATGAACGCGGGATCGTAGGTCATGAGCCCAAAGTCGTCAGGGCCGGTCTTGATCTTGCGCAAGTCCATGGCCCGGATCGTGCCATTCTCAATCGGCAGGTTGTAGTTTGTGGAGGTGCGATTATCGGTGATGGTAAGAGTGTTTGATGCCATGTGTGAATTCTCCTTATTTCGCTAGTAATACGTCTAGTGTTGAAATATCGTCTTTTTGCTCATCGAACATTTGCCTTACTCGTTAGATCTGGTGCCGGGCACCCACCGAAAGTACCGGGCAGGGTGCGTCGCAGGCTACTTTGTACGCTACTCCCGCGCCCAGATGCTTGGTCAAAGTCGTCGGCCGTTTCCGTTTCACGCCGAGGACGATCATGTCGACCGATTGCGCGGCAATTCTCGATATTATTTCTGCCGGGGGACCAAATTGCACCATGTACTCGGGCTCATGCCAGAGCTGTGTTCCTTTAGGAATCAAGGCGCGGAGTCGATCCTTCCAGTAAGCCAGCCTCTCTTTCGGATCCTCGGGCCGAAACTCCGGCAGAGTGAGAGGAAACGGCGACGCATGCAGGAAGGTCAGACGGGCCCGATTCTCCTCCGCCAAAGATAGGGCGTAGGGCAGACCGTGCAAGGACTCTGGCTCAAAGTCAGTGGCAAACAGAATGTGCTGCAGGTTGACATCGCTCCCCCAGCGGGTGGCGTGCGGACCCACCGTAAGCACGGGGCACTCGGCATTGCGGAAGACCTCCTCTGCTACCGAGCCCAGCAGCAATTTCCCTGGCCCTTTGCGGCCGCCGGTGCCGATTACGATGAGGTCAATGGCATGCTTGCGGACCAGTTGCGAGAGCACTTCCGCAACTTCGCCTTGCTCAATTAGTTCCTGGTGTTCGACATCCTTCAACGACGCAGAGTTAATCAGGGCAGGCAGTTGTTGATTTGCTGACAACCTGGCTTGCTCGGGATCCGGCTGTGCAGATTCGACAAATGGCATATGAGGCAGCACGTGGACGGTGTACAACACAGCACCGTAACGGCGAGCCAGGTCCGCGGAATGAGACAGACCTACTTGCGCCGATGACGAGAAGTCAGTGGCAAACAGAATGTTGTGCAGTTTAATGCGGGTTGGAGCACTTATCGTCGGCATCACAAAACTCCTTCCGAGCAGAAGGTGCGGGTACTGGCAGGAATTTTGCCACCTGCCTTAACCGGCCCTCCAGCTTCTTCGATGTAGCCCGCAGGCATCAGAAACGGGGTTCCGCTCCAGCCTCGGGTTGCAGTGGGACATCGGGAACCCTCGGCAAAGCTGCCGGGGATTGCTCTTCCAGTGCTTCCTCCAATTCCTCCGTGACGGCGTGGTTCCGGTGAGCGGCAGTACTCCTTTCTTTCTTGGACTGCGATCAAAAAAACGAGGCCAGCAGCTTCTCTTAGGACTTGTACGGGCTGACCCCCAGCTTTTTCACTTGCTCGGTGAACTCCCGCACAACCTGCCCAAACCTCGGCCCTTCAGCCGCTGAAACCCATTCCAGGCGAAAGCGCTCTTCCTCGATGCCGAAATCCGCGAGCATCAACTTGATGGCGTCGGCGCGTTTTTCGGTTTTGTAATTGCCCTCCTGATAGTGACAATCTCCGGGATGGCAGCCGCAGATGAGGACGCCGTCGGCCCCCTTGGTGAACGCATCAATCACCAGGTTGGGGTGCACCATTCCCGAGCACATGACGCGGACGATGCGGATGCTGGGCGGGTATTGGGTCCGGGAAACGCCCGCCAGGTCTGCGCCGGCGTAGGAGCACCAGTTGCAACACAGGGCGATGATCAAGGGTTGAAAGTTGTCGTCCATCACGCTACTCCCATCACGCTACTCCCAAAGCAGCATGGATCTGAGCCTCGATCTGATCGAGGGTAAATCCACGAATAAAAATGCCTTTCTTCGGACACGTAGCCTGGCAGCAGCCACAGCCCTTGCAGGTAGAGTCGCTGGTTTCGACGACCTTCTTGATCGCCCCCTGCCACTTGTACTCGACCATGGTGATCGCTTTGTAGGGACAGGTGTCCACGCAGTAGGCGCACCCGTCGCAGCTCTCGTCAACGACCTGCGATATATTGGCTTCCAGCTCAATCGTGTCGCGCGCGAGGATGCTGGCGGCTCTGGCGACTGCAGCTTGAGCCTGGAGAATGGATTCCTCGATGGTCTTGGGAGAATGCGCCAGTCCACACAAGAAGACGCCGTCCGTCATGAAGTCTACGGGGCGCAGTTTCATGTGGGCTTCGAGGAAGAACCCCTCGCTGTTGAGCGGAACCTTGAGGAACTGCGCGATCTTGCGGTTGTCTTCATGCGGATGAATGCCCGCGGACAGAACCACCAGGTCGGCGGAGATGGTGAGCGGCATCCCCAGGGTCTGGTCGTAGACGGTGACCTCCAGTCCATCGCTATCGCGTGACACTTCGGGCTTGCGGTCCTCGTCGTAGCGCACAAACACGACTCCCTGCTGGCGGGCTTTGGTGTAATAGCTCTCCTTGAAGCCGTAAGTTCTGATGTCGCGGTACAGGACGTACACATGCGTCTGCGGAGAGAGCGCCTTGATCTTCAGAGCATTCTTGATGGCCTCGGCACAGCACACGCGAGAGCAGTAGGGGTGGTCGGCATCTCGTGAGCCCACGCACTGGATCATGACGACGGTCTTTGCGGGCCGGTAGGCTTCCAGCGCCAAAAAGCGATCACCGGCAGCGAGGCGTGCTTCGAGGTCGCGCTGCGTGAGGACGCCGTCATCTTGTCCAAACAGGTACTCTCTTGGCTGGTACTGCTTTGCACCCGTGGCTACGATTACGACTCCATGCGTGACTTCGGTGGTTCCGCCGCAGGACGAGATCGTGGTCTTGAAGTTGCCAATCGTGCCGTCGATCTTCTCGATCTCTGCGCCGATAAAGAGATGGATTCTGCTGTTCAGTACGACTTCGCTGCGCAGGCGGGCTAATTCGTCCTGTGGCTTTTCTCCGTTGAGTAAGTAGTGGGTATGGCGCAGATTTCCGCCAAGCTCATTCTCCTTTTCCACCAGATAGGCATCAAAGCCCTGGTGTGCCAAAGCCAGGGCGGCGGTCATGCCCGACAGTCCGCCGCCGATGACCAGGGCGGACTTTTCTATCCTGACCGTCTGCCGGTGGAGCGGCTGCGACAACCGGACCTTGGCCAGCGCCATTCGGACCAAGTCCTTGGATTTCTCGGTGGCCTTCTCCGGCTCGTGCATGTGCACCCAGGAGCACTGGTCCCGGATATTGGCCATCTCAAACAGGTAGGGATTGAGTCCGGCCTCCGCCAGCGTATTGCGGAAAAGGGGCTCATGGGTTCGCGGAGTGCAGGAGGCCACCACGACACGATTCAGATTGTGTTCGACGATCTTCTCCTTGATGCGATCCTGGGTATCGTTGGAACAGGTATAAAGATTGTTTTCCACGTACGCGACGTTGGGCAAGGTCTTCGCATATTCCACGACGTCCGGAACATTGACCACACCGGCGATATTGGTTCCGCAGTGGCAGACGAAGACTCCGATCCGCGGGTCTTCTCCCTTCACATCTCGTTCGGGTGGATAAACTTTCGGCGCGATCAACTGGCCACGGGCTTCGCGCAAGAGCGAAAGCACCTGCGTCGCCGCCGCCGAGGCCTGCATGACAGTTTCCGGAATATCCTTCGGCTCGGCAAACGGACCGGCGACGTAAATCCCTTCGCGCGAGGATTCCGCCGGCTTGAACGCGGAGGTGCCACAGAAATTGAATTCATTGAGCGCCACGCCGAATCTTTCGGCCAGCACTTTGACGTCTTTGGGTGGCTGCATGCCCACGGAGAGGACAACCAGGTCGTATTCCTGGGAGAGCTTTCGGTCGTTCTCGGCGAGATATTGGACAATCAGGTTGCGGGTTCCAGGGACTTCCTCGATTTTCGGCACGCGAGAACGGATATACCGCACCCCGAGTTCTTGCGCTCTGTGGTAATACTGCTCGAAGCCCTTGCTGAAGGCGCGCAGGTCCATGAAAAAGACGTCGCATCGCAGACCTTCGCCGAGATGCTCTTTGGCAATGATGGCTTCTTTGGTGGCGTACATACAGCAGACGGACGAGCAGTAGTCGTGTTCGAAATCCCTTGAACCAACACACTGCAGGAAGGCGATGCGCTTCGGTTCCTGCCGGTCGAAGGGTCGGAGCACATGACCGGAATAGGGTCCGGAGGCGGACAGAATCCGTTCGAACTCCAGAGCCGTGAGCACATTCGGGAAGCGGCCGTAACCCAGGTCTTTCTTTAGCCGGGCGTCGAAGATCTCGTATCCGGGTGCGAGGACGATGGCGCCTACCTTCAACTCTTGAGTCTGCGCACTCTGGGTGTAGTCGATCGCATTGGCCTGGCAAGCGGTTGCGCAGAGATGACAGTCGCAGCAGATGCCGCACGCGAGGCAACGTTTAGCCTCGGCGATTGCTTGGTCGGCGGTGTAGCCGGTGTGGACCTCATCGAAGTTCCTGCCGCGGGTGGCGGGGTCGAGAGAGGGCACCGGTATTTGGCGCTGCATCAGTACGCCAGTGGTGTCCACGACGTACTCCGTGTGATACGGCGCTTCCAGCTCGCGGCCCGCACGGAGGTCTTGGCCATTGAGCCAGCGATCGATAGAGTTGGCGGCCTTTTTGCCCGCGAGCATCGCCGTCACCACCACGTCGGGACCGGTTACGCAATCGCCGCCGGCGAACACACCGGGCAGCGCTGTCTCCATCGTCAGGGGATCGGCTCGGAGCGTTCCCGATTTCGTAGTCGCGAGACCCAGCCGTTCACCGAGACCATTCACATCGGGTACTTGGCCAATCGTAGCGATGACAGCGTCGCAGGGGATGACATGCTCCGAGCCTGGAACCGGTTCCGGAGCTGGTCGACCGCTGGCGTCGGGCTTGCCGAGCCTCATCTTCAAACACTCCAGGCCAATCACGCGCCCGTCGGAGCCCGTCTGGAATGATTTGGGCGCGGCGAGGAACATCAACTTGACGCCTTCACGCTCTGCGTCTTCGATTTCACGATGGTCGGCGGGCATCTCCGCTCGTGTGCGCCGATAGACGATCGTTACTTCTTCGGACCCGGAACGCAGTGCAGCGCGCGCCGCGTCCAGAGCGGAATTGCCTCCTCCCACCACCAGCACGCGACGGCCCGGCGCTACTGGACGCGAGAGATTCACACCCCGCAGGAATTCCACGCCACCCATAACACCCGTCAGGTTTTCTCCCGGGATTCCGAGTTTCCGCTCCACGTGAGCACCGATGGCGATGAAAACTGCGGCGTAGCTTTTGCGCAATTCTTCGAGCGTGATGCCGCGGCCCACCGGCGTTTCCAACAGGATCTCGATGCCGATCGCACGCAGCCGGTCGAGTTCAGCGTTCAGCACGGGCCGTGGCAGGCGGAAAGACGGAATACCCGCTGCCAGCATGCCGCCGGCAACCGGGAGCGCTTCGAAGATCGTCGTGCCATAGCCTTTCTGCCGGAGTTGATAGGCACAGAGAAGGCCGGCCGGTCCCGACCCCACGATGGCAATCTTCTCGGAACGTTCGGGCACGGTCGGTTGCGGCAGCTTGTAATCGGAGCAATGGTCGGTAATGAAGCGCTTTAGCGCCGGCAAATTGACCGGATCGTCCACGTTATTGCGGGTGCAGGCGGTGGTGCAGGGGTGGGTACAGATCCGGCCGCAGATCGACGGAATCGGGTTGTCGCGCAGAATGACCTGAGCCGCTTCCTCGAAGCGGCCTTGCGCGATCAGGGTTACATAGCCCTGGGCGCTCTGATGGATGGGGCATCCGGCCTCGCAGGGGGAGGTTCCGCGGCGCGAAATGGTGAAGATGTTGGGAACGGCTTGCGGGAACGGCCGGTAGATCGCCTTCCGCTCGGCCAGCCCCCGATCGAACTCGGAGGGCAGCGTTACGGGACATTCCGTGGTGCAAGCGCCGCAACCAGTGCACTTCGTCGCATCCACAAAACGCGGCTGCTGCTTGATCGTTACCGTGAAATTGCCCGGCTGGCCATCGACGCGTTCCACCTCGCTCAAGGTGAGAATGTCGATGTCCTTGTGCCGGCCGATCTCGACCAGACGCGGCGCCATGGTGCACATCGCGCAATCGTTGGTGGGAAAAGTTTTGTCGAGCTGGGCCATGACCCCGCCAATGGCAGGGCCGCGTTCGGCCACATATACCTTGATGCCGCCGTTGGCGAGATCGAGGGCGGCTTGCATGCCGCCAATACCGCCTCCAACGACCAGTGCGGCGCCGACCGGATGGGGCTGGGTCAATTCAGACGACATGGCCGATGGCCTCCTGGGCAGGCGCCAGCTGTGCAGCCCGCTCCTTGACCGCCTGGAAATACAAAGCGAGCGGACGATAGATCATGTGCGCTGCCTTGCCGAACGGCATCTCTACCACCAACATCGGAGTGGCGATGATGATGTGCAGGGCGTACGCGAAGTGAGCGCAGAGCGCGAAGCCTGCATACCTAAAGAGGTGTGTGGCGAGTCCGCTGCACGCCGTTAGCACAAGCAGGATGGGAAAGACCAGATCCTCCGGCCGCGTCTCCTTGTAGATTTCCTTCTTCGCCTGCACTCGTCCTATGAGAATGTCACCGACGCCGTAAAGGATGAAGGCGGCGGCGAGGTATCCCAGCCAGCGCTGCGGGTTATACCAGGGATAAATGTTGTCGGTTTGAAACCACCGCAGGGCGAAGATCTTGATGGTCAGCATCATGACCGTGCCCAGGGCGAGCAGCCAATGCCCCAGCCACCGTCCTTTTTCCGGACACTTCCTCATCAGCGCGTGGGTCATCGACTGGTGTACGTACGTCCACGCCTCGTCGACATAGACGGAGAATGGGATGGGCGGCTGTTGCCGGCTCATGGTGAAGCGCCAGACGCGGTGGACGCGGGAGAGCAGCAGAAGCGCCGGAAAGAGCATCACCGTGAGCGTGTAATACGTCATGATGGGGAACATGTGCTCCATCCCGAGCGGCGTGGCCAGGCCGGATAGAGGCAGTCCCACATACCACAGGTGGTAGCAGAGGATCAGGAGCACGACGAGCGCCGCAGCGGAGGCCAGCGAGCCAAAGTACCACGCGCGGGACGTGAGGAGCCTGGCCGCCAAGCCCGTGCGTTCATACTGGCCGCTCAGGAAGCGCCGCAGCGTGGCCATGGAGATCCTGGGCTCCGCCTGGCGCGGGCAGACGATCGAGCAATCGCCGCAGTCGTGGCAGATCCAGGGCTCGAGGCTTCCCCGGAGCGGTGCTCTTAATCCCAGAAGAGCGTAACGGATACTTTTTCGGGGAAACGTAGCGAACTCCGAGACCAGATCACAGGAGATGGTGCAACTGCCGCACTGATAGCAGCCCGTTGGGTCGAACTTCCCATAGCGCCGAATGTCGGCCAGCAATGTGGGATCGCTTTGAACCGGCAATATGCCTGCTGCCATTTGCCACCTCTACCAAGGATGCCCGCTACTGCGTAGCGACCACCCATTCCTTGACGGACCTCCTGGTGTACACCAGGAACTTCCCGTCTTCTTCCACTATCTGAATTTGAAA
>Ga0074045_10000771_pt1 | contig 31338 bp, 34 predicted proteins | sample BogForMeECP23OM2_FD_94442 | JGI IMG/M metagenome (GOLD analysis project Ga0074045, IMG submission 94442) | Bog forest soil microbial communities from Calvert Island, British Columbia, Canada - Bog Forest MetaG ECP23OM2 | ecosystem: Environmental > Terrestrial > Soil > Wetlands ...
GGGTTCTGCGCGAGCTTCGCGAGTTCCTCGGCGCTGAGTTCCGCGTGCGCAGGCGCAGCCACCGCGAGTGCAGTTGCCAGCGTGACTGCCGCCAGCCATTGCGATTGGAATTCGGTCGTCATGTATCGCTCCGTCGCTTGAGAGAAGAAAAATCAGCTTATCCATTCCCTATCCGGCAACCTAAACCTTTGGTCGAAAACGGCCTTCTCCGGGCCCGGCAGATCCGACCATCGCGGTGTCTTCTGAAGGATCGCGACCAGCCGTTCAGTATGCGGCGGCTCCGCCCAGCCCCGAACCACGATTACAAAGAAACGGGCCAACTCCTAAGGAGGAGGCCCGTTTCTTTGCTTTTCCGGTGTTGCTTGTCTACTTCACCGCCACGACCGGCAGCGGAATGCGGCTTTAGCTCTGCTCCTCAACTGACGGAATCTTCCAGCTGCCATCGAGAATCGACGGTGGCTGTTCCTTCGGCCAGTACAGGCGCATCATCAGGATGAATTGATCCTTTGGCGCCGGCAGCCAATTCGGTTCCTTGTCTCTGCCCGGCGACGCGTTCTGGATGTAGAGATCGACCGAGCCGTCAGGGTTGGTCACGAACTTGTTGCGCTGGCTTATCGTATAGCGGTTGATCGGATTGGGTACAAAGAAATAATTGGCATCGTACATCGTCAGCGACCAGAAGCCGTCGACCGGCGGCATCTCACCCTTATTGAAGTGCACGACATACTTGTTCGCGCCGCTGTACTTCTTGAGGATATCCGGTCCCTCGGATGTTGGGTAGACGGCATCCTGCGGGCGGTTCGCGCCAAGGCCGATCGCCGTGACCAGCGCGCGCTGCCGATAGGCGGTTCCGTAAAGGCCCGTCTTGGTGGTGAACATCCAGCCATCGGTGAGTTTGATATCGCCGGCGATAACCCCCTCCTTCATCCAGCCCATGATCTTATCCTGTGCATTCCTGGGCACGTCCGCAAGGGCTTTGGCGACGGTCGGGTCGATTTTCGACGCATCGAAATCCTGCCCCGGCACAATACCAATCTTCGCCAGTGTCGCGACCATCGGCGCGTCGTCTGCCGCGGGTGGATTGGTCTTGAGAAGGCGGGAAAACAAGGCGAAATAGGCGCTCGCGTCGAGGGCGTTGACCTGGTCGCGGATCCCGGTTTTCATGTCCACGCGCGGATCGACGGCTCCCGGCGGCGGGGTGTAGGGCTTGCCATAGGCGGACAACGGGACGACGGTCATCTGATCCTGCAGCGCGTGTACCGCCTTGTAATCCTCCGACGTGCCGGTGCAGTAGATCCGTCCCAGCAACCATACGATCCCGGTCGCCGACTTGTACTCCGTGACCCCTTCCGGAAGCGTTCCCGACCAACCCGGGCCGCTAACCGCGAACTTCTGCGCCCTTGTGCCCGTGGTTCGCTTTCCCGGATCGGCAAAGACGGTGGTCCAGCCATCGAGCATCGGCAGCAGAAAGAAGCGCTCCTTCATGTCGGGCGCGGAGACAATCCAAGGCTCCTTGGACACGTCGAGCCAGACGACCGTGTAGAGCGTGTCCGCATTCGGGGCGGTGACCGTATGGTCGTCGACGGCGGGATAACCGCGCAGTTTCGCGAACTGTCCCATCGGCGCCTTACTGCCCTCGGGCACCGCCGCGTTGGTCGATACCCGCCGCGTCAGCTCCATCGTGACAAGCGGATAGGCATAGATGTAGGCTTCGACGCCGGCATCCTGCAGCTGCTGTTCCCTTACCATCGCGTCGGCCGCCTTCGCTGCGGCAGCAACCTTGTCCTTGGCGTCTGCCGCGGCCTTTTCCGCGGCGGTGTCCACCTTTTGGCAGGCGGCGAGGGTCGTTGCGATTAGCGCCAAGCCTAGCGCCCATCGGATAGCGTGTCGATTCATGCTCCCTTCCCAGTGCTGCTGGATGACTTGCCGCCGCGAATTTTACGGCAATTTGCTACCCGAGGCACACCGGGCTCGCCCAAGCGAACATCTCGGCGGCGAGCTCGCCGTCTTCGTAAGCGGCCGCGCAGGGCAACCGACTGGGCCGCCGGCTCATCGCATTGAAGATAAACTGCGGGGGACGAGGGCAAAATTTGATCGGCGTCAAATTCCGGGTACGGCGGTGAAGCCACCACGCGGTCGCGGCGCGTGCCGGGAAAGGGTTTGCGTCCCGTCATCTGCCGCCACGGCAGGATTGCCGTCGGCTGCTCGGCAGCGAATTGCCTAACCGAAAAATTCGATTGAGCCCCTAGGGGGCGCTCGCCGGTTGCTGGCTCGCCGGCGGTTGCGGGACCAGTTCGGCGCCGGCATCCTTCAGCAGACGCTTGAATTCGGGCGACGAACGGATAACGGTGCCGGCAGCGCGACGCAGGCGGTCGACTGCCTCGGGAGGCAGGACGAACGACGTCGGCAGGTTGTTGAGATACGCCACTTCGGCCGGGTCGTCGAGCGCAGCAAACGAGACGTCGATGGCATACAGGTCGACGTTGGGCGCGTTCACCAGATTGGCCAGCGCCGGATCCTTGTTATCGGCAAAGGCGGCCGAATCGCGTATGCGGCGCATGGTCTGCCAGCGCGCCATCGTATCCCGCAGCAGCTCCACTGCCTCGTAGGAAAAGTGGTCGATCGGCACCCCGGTCGCCTTGATCAGGATCGCCACGTCGCTCGGCGGGCGCGCCGATTCGTCCCAGTCGGTCTTCGGCGACGACAACGAATTGACGACGAAGACGATGATCCTGCGCGCGTGATCGAGCGGCGTCGGCTGGCCCATGATGTTCAGCGCCTCGAGCTCCTCCAGCGCCTCGAGCACGCCGCGCATGCCGAGGTTGTCCGCCAGACCGCCGTCGACGAGATGGACGTACGGCTTGTGCACGCCATCCTGATAGGCCTGCATTTCCTGCAGATGCTTGATCGCGCGTGCCGCCGGCCTGGGCGCCGTGGCCGGATCGGCGAATACTCCTCCCCAAGGCACGGTGACGAACTTGCAGCTGCCCCCGTAGTTGTTGAAAGTGACCGGCGACAGCGCGAACGGCACCGCCGACGAAGCCGCGGCGGCGCGGGAGAGCGGCACCGCGTCGAGATCCGAGCACAGATAATCGAAATCGAGCTGCTGAAAGGTCAGCCGCTCCCCGGTCGAGATGTCGGTGGCCGTGGCAAGAATCAAGGGGCCGTTGCCGCGGTCCAGGTCAGCAAACGTCGCACCATGAAAAAGGATCTCGTCGTATAGCTGCGCCGCCATTTCGGACCGGCCCCAGCCTTCCGACCACAGCGCTCCCCAGTTGCCCGGGCTAAAGAAGCGCGCGATAAGCTCGCCCTGGACGTCGCGTTTGAGAAAGCTCGTCTCGTAGAGGTCGAACAGCTTGTCACCATACAATCCGTAGGCGAGGGCGGTGAAGCTGCCGCCCGACACGCCGGTAACAATATCGACTTCGTCGAGCAGGCGGATCTTCCCGCCTTTGGGTCCAATAACCTCCATGTCCCGCAGCGCTTCGAGCACGCCGTAGGAGAATGCGGCCGCTCGCGTGCCTCCGCCGGAAAACGCAAGGACCACCAGATTCTGCGCGTCCATTTCCGGACGGTGTTCCCCGCGGGTTACGAATCGATACCCCTGGTGGAGATCGACTTCGGCAATCGGGGGATTGATCGGTCGCGTCGCGCAGCCGCCGAGGACCACCAGTGCGAGGACGAGTAACGAAGGGCAACGACGCGGATTCATGGGGATTCAGTCTGCCTTGCGGGGCCTGAATTCTAACCGCTTATGCCCGCGGCCGAGCATGCAAACGCAACGCAATTCCCTGCCGTCAGACGAGTTCCTTTTTCGCCCGCAGGAGGAATGTCACCGCGGCCAGTCCGAGCGCGCACGCGCCCAAGGGTAAGAAAGCCAGTCCTGGAATTCCGCTCGCATCCCACGCTGCACCGCTCATCACGGCGATGGCCACCGCGCCGCCATAGCTGATCGTAAACATCCCTGCCGAGGTGCGGGCGACATCCTCCGGGCGACAAAGCAGCGGCGGCAGCGTGAGCCCCATAATCAGCGCCGCCGCGACCGCAAATCCGAGCGAGCCAGCCCAGATTGGCGTTGCCGTACCCACCTGCAACACGAGGCCGCCAAGCGACAGCAACGACAGCACCGCGCAGGCGATGTAGGGCCATGCGCGCCGTTCCAGTCTGCCCGCAAAGAGCAGCAGCAGGAACGAGGCGGGGAGTTGGCCGAAATTGAGCGCGGCCAGCGCCCCGCCGATCAGATCAGGCCGACCCGCGCTGGAAAGATAAATCGGGATGAACGCGTTGGCGGTGAAGTAGATGGCGTTGATGCAGCAGAACAACACACCCAGCCGCCACACCAGACCGACGTGCCAGTCGGGCAGCCACTTGCGCAGCGGCCCGGCAGTGGCCCCGCCGTCGCCGCGCGGTGCGAAGGCGTAGATGAGGACCGCGATCAGCGCAACGGGCACCGACCAGAACACCAGCGTCGAGCGCCAGCTGCCGTTGACCAGGGGAAGAATGAAGGGAATCGTGAGCACCGTGGGAAAGATCTCGCCGACGAGCAAGCCGTTGGTGTAGATCGCCGTGCCCAGCCCGATGCGGTGCGGCAACCATTGCCGCACCGCCGTGGGCATGATCGGCTGCATGATGGCAACCCCGGCTGACATGGCTGCCGTGGTCGCGAAGAGCGCCGCGTAACTGCCGCTCAAGCCGCGCCAGGCCGAACCGACGGCGACGAGGAACAGCCCGCCGCTCAAGGCACCCCGGACACCCAAACGCGCGACGAGGAGCGAGCCTACCAGCGCGGCCAGGGCAAACAACGCGGGCGGGATGCTGCTCAGCAGGCCCACCTCGGTCGCGCTCAGGGCAAAGTCGTCGCGAATCATGGCGATGACCGGCGGAACGGCCAGTATCGTAAGCCGCAGCGCATTGCCGGCAACCCAGAGCATCGCGACAGCCGCCCACACCGGCTCCCGCGCGCCAGGCCTTCCGTCGGGCATCGCGATGTCAGGGCCCAAGCGATGCCCCGTTGAGTGCGTTGCGCAGGGCCAACCCGCCCAGGACCACAAAGATGACGGCCGTCAGGATGTGCACCGCTTTGGCGGGAATGCGGTCCGCGAAGCGATGGCCCAGGTAGATGACCGGGACGTTGGCAAGCATCATGCCCATGGTCGTGCCGCTGACGACGCCGACAAAGTCGTGGAAGCGGGCGGCGAGCGCGACGGTGACCACCTGTGTCTTGTCCCCCGTTTCCGCCAGGAAGAACGCAAACACCGTCGTACCGAACACACCCAGCGCGCGCTTGGGCAGGCTTACCTCCTCGTCAATGGATTTGTCGGGCCACAGTATCCAACCCGCCATGAGAATGAACGAGGCCACGACAAGCCAGTTCAACAGCGAAGGATCGAGCACCTTGCCAAGCCAGGTGCCGATGCCGCCCGCGACGGCATGACTTGCCAGCGCTGCGGTGAACACACCGAGGATGATCGGAACCGGCTTGCGGTAGCGCGCGGCGAGAACGAGCGACAGGATCTGCGTCTTGTCGCCGATCTCTGCCAGGGCGACCACGGCGGTGGATACGAGGAAGGCCTGCATGGTGGGTTGGGTTCCCGGCCGGCGATGGTATCCGATTTGTTTCTCCCCTGTCCGCGACCTCCCAGTGGGAAGGCGCTGATCCCACGCGGATGCGGTGCACGGTCGGCGGGCACGGCGTCAGGAGTGGCCGTGCATTCGCCTTGATGTATCCTTGGTCGAAACTCGATTCGCACAAAAATGGTTTGGACCGACTTCACCCAGCTGTTCGGGGCGATCCTCGTGGTCGTCGGTGCCATTCTCCCGGTCGTCAATCCGCCGGGCGATGCACCCTTCTTTCTGCGCCTGACCGCCGGCGCCGACGAAGCGACGCGCAACAGCCTGGCGAAGGTGATTGCGTTCTACTCCTTTGTGCTGCTGCTCGGGTCGATGCTGTTCGGCTCATTCGTCCTGCGCCTGTTCGAACTTTCGGTCGCCGTCATCCAGGTGGCAGGGGGCGCGGTGGTCTGCGCGATCGGCTGGAAGCTCTTGAACGACGAGCCAAGGACCGCCGATATGACGGAGGATCCGCGTCAGGCTTCCGCCGCCGCGATGGCGCGGGCGTTCTATCCCTTGACCATGCCACTGACGGTAGACCCGGGCGTCATGTCGGTGGCCGTCACCGTGGGCGCCAATCACGGACACACGCTCGATCGCCTGCTCATTCAGATCCTGGCCGCCGGTATCGGCGCGGCCATCGTCGCGCTGGCGGTTCTGGTGACGTATCGCTATGCTGAGACCTTCGCCGCGCGCATCGGGCATCGGGGCATGATAGTCGTGTTGCGTCTGTCGGCATTCATCGTCCTGAGCATCGGCGTGCAGATCGGCTGGAACGGTGTGAAGGCCTTGCTCAAGGAAGTCGGCATCCCCGCGGCGTGACTCTCTCATGACCCATCCCGTTTCCCCGCGCGGCCCCCACGACATGGGCGGCCTCCCGGCAGGACCGATCGAGCGCACCGAGCACGACTACGCCTTGTGGGAAAAGCGCGTCGATGCACTGATGGTGCTGCTCAGCCACCGGGACCGGCGTCTGCTTACGGTGGACGAACTGCGCCGCCACATCGAAGCCCTGGGCCCGGAGGCGTACGACAAGATGAGCTATTACGAACGTTGGATCCACGCCGTCGCCGAGACCCTGCTCGAGCGCGGCGTGATCAGCGTCGACGAACTCGGCCGCAAGATCGAGGCCGTCCGATCGCGCGAGGAACCGCGTGGCTGAATCCCTGGCGCCTCGGTTCCGCCCAGGCGATCGGGTCCGAGTGCGCAAGGCCTATCCGATCGGACACGTGCGCACCCCTTACTATGTGCGTGGCAAGGCGGGGGTGGTCGAGCGGCTCTGCGGTGCCTTTCCCAATCCGGAGGAGCGTGCTTACGCGCGCTCGGGCGAACCCCTGCAGCCACTCTACCGCGTGCGCTTTCTCCAACGCGATATGTGGCCCGACTACGGCGGTCAGCCGCTCGACGTGGTCGAGGTCGAGATCTATCAGCACTGGCTGGAAACCGGGGAGCAGCCGCAATGAGCCACGATCCGCAGCACGCGCATGAGCACCACAATCCACCGCGGCCTGATCAGGACGATACGCTCACCTACTATCGCGCCATGGAAACGGCGCTGCGCGAGCTTCTCATCGAGAAGGGCATCGTCAGCGCCGAGGACGTGCGTCGCCAAGTGGAGAACATGGATGGACGCAACGCCGGTCGCGGCGCGGCGATGATCGCGCGCGCGTGGGTCGACCCGGCGTACAAGGAGCGCATGCTCCTCGATGGCGCCAGGGCGGCCGAGGAGATCGGCCTCGATGTGGGGCCGCTCAGGCTGGTCGTCGTCGAGAACACCGCGGCAGTGCACAACGTCATCGTTTGCACGCTCTGCTCGTGTTATCCGCGGATGCTGCTCGGCCTGCCGCCCGATTGGTACAAGAGTCGCATGTACCGCTCGCGCGTGGTACGCGAGCCGCGCGCCGTGCTGGCTGAGTTCGGAACCGTGATTGCGGACGACGTGCTCATCCGCGTGCACGACAGCACCGCCGACATGCGCTACCTGGTTGCCCCTCGCCGCCCGGCAGGAACCGAAAACTGGAGCGAGGCAGAACTCGCTCGACTGGTCACGCGCGACAGCATGATCGGCGTGGCGCTGGCCGACGAGGCGTAGCGCCCGGGCGTCGTTTTTCCCCGTTTAGCGCCCTGCGGGGTCCGGGTTTCGTCCGCGAAGGTTGCAGGAAGCCCGAGGCGGCAACCGGGCCCGCACGCACATGCTTGGGAAGCCGTTCATTCGGCGTCTCGGAGCGGGGAGCGGGGGGCGCGTATTGCTTCGACCGCCGACCCCTCCCCGCGGGTCCGCCGGTCGGCCGACCGGCGCCACCCTGCCGCCCCGGTCCGTTCCCGCTTGGCGGTCCAAGGGACCGCCAAGCTACCCCTTCACGAGATTGCAATGCGCTCAGCGCAGCATGGGCGGTTGCATGCGCGTTGGGGGCGCTAGCTGAAGGCCCGGACGCAGGGAGCCGATTACACCGATACGGAGGTCAGGATGAAGGGGAAATTTTGTTTAACGGTCGCGACGGCGATGATCGCCGTGGCAGCCGCTGCGGTTCCGGCAACGGCGGCGGCTGCCAATGCCAGCGATTGTCCCAACGGCGGCGTCGTTCGCTATGGCGTGGAACCGTTCGACACGGCGCCGAGGCTGATACCGATCTACGACAAGATCGCGGCGATGATCAGCGAGAAACTCGGGTGCGAGGTCAAGGTGTACATCTCCACCAACTACAACGCCGAAATCGAGGCCATGCGCAGCGGCAAGCTGGAAATCGCCGAATTCGGACCGCTCGGCTATGTTCTTGCCCACGAAGTCGCCAAGGCCGAGGCCGTTGCGACCTTCGCCGATGCGCAGGGCAACGCCGATTCGTATTGGGCAAGCATCGTGACTTATCCGCAATCCGGCATCAAGACCGTCGCCGAGATCCGTGGCCGTTCGTTTGCCTTTTCCGACCCTGCGTCCACCTCCGGGCACCTGTTTCCCGCTTACGGCCTGCGCAAAGCCGGTCTCGATCCGGAGACGGACGTGAAGGGCATTTACGCCGGCAGCCACACCGCCTCGTTCGAGGCGCTCTATAACCATAAAGTCGATTCGGGCGAACTCAACAGCGAACAGCTCGAATCGGCGATTCAACGGGGTCATTACAAGGAGGGCGACCTGGTCTTCCTGTGGAAATCGGGCCCGATTCCAATCGACCCGACGGCGATCCGCGGCGACCTGCCACCGGCATTCAAGCAGCGTCTCATCGTCGTGCTGCAGAACATCGACCTGTCGAGCATCCCGGAAGCGGACCGCAAGGTCATGGGCGTGCACGGAACGCGCTTTGTGCCGCAGAACGACGCCGCATTCGACGCCATTCGCGACCTGGTCAAGACGCTCAATATCGACTTGACCAAACTCAACAGTTAGAGGCGCTCCATCGGGCAGGCGACCGCCATGTTGCAGATTCGCCATCTATCGCTGAGCTATCCGAACGGCAAGCGCGCGCTCACCGATATCGATCTGACGGTCAAGGCGGGCGAGTTGGTCATCGTCCTGGGCGGGAACGGCAGCGGCAAGACAACGCTGCTGCGTTGTGTTAACCGGACGCTTACGCCAAGCAGCGGCGAAGTCTGGCTGGGCGGCACGAATATCACGCATCTACAGGGCGAAAGGCTCCGCTGCGCGCGGCTGGAGCTGGCCATGATCTCCCAGCATGCGAGTCTCGTGCGCCGCCGCAGCGCCTTGACCAACGTTGCAACCGGTGCCCTCGGCCGCCATTTCAACGCCTGGACCGCTATCGGTGGCCTGCCGGCAGAGGAGCTGCAGTTGGCGCACGGCTATCTCGCCCAGGTGGGACTCGTCGGTCTGGAGCTGCAGCGCGCCGCCACGCTTTCCGGCGGCCAGGCGCAACGCGTGGCCATCGCCCGCGCCTTGGCACAACGGCCGAAGGTCCTCCTCGCCGACGAGCCGGTGGCGAGTCTCGACCCCGAGGCGGCCGCTGAAATCATGCGCCTGCTGCGCCATCTCGCAAGCGACGAGCGCCTTGCAGTACTCTGTGTCCTGCATCAAGTCGAGCTGGCCCATGCCTTCGCGGATCGGGTGATCGGCATTCGCGATGGCCGCGTCGCGTTCGACCTGGCGCGCGCGGCCATGACCGAGGATGCCGTCAATCGCCTGTATGTCAGCGAGGCCGCGTGACCGCCGGAGGTGAGCGACCGGACATCAAGCTTCTAGCGCATCGGCGCGGCTCCGGAACCGCGTTCGCGAACGGACTGCGCGTCGTCGGGATTCTGGTCGCGCTGCTGGTCGTCGTGCAGTCGTTCATCGTGGTCGAGGCAAGGCCCCAGGACCTGGTGACCGGGTTCCACGGCATGGTCGATATCATCCGCCGCGCCGTGCCGCCGGATTTTTCGAAGCTGCCGAGTACGCTGTGGCCGGCACTCGAAACCATCGATATCGCGATATTCGGGACGCTGATGGGCCTGGTCCTGGCCATACCGCTCGCCGTCATGGCCGCGGCCAACGTCACGCCTTCCCGTCTTGTCTATTACGCTTCTCGCACGGTCATCGCCTTTACGCGCGCCGTGCCCGACCTGGTCTGGGCGCTGTTCTTCGTTACCGCCGTTGGCCTTGGCCCCTTCCCGGGTGGCCTGGCGCTCGCCGTGCACTCCCTCGGCATGCTCGGTCGGCTCTTCGCCGAAACGATCGAGCAGATGGACATGGCACCCATCGATGCGCTGTCCTTGACCGGTGCGCGGCCCATCCAGGTGTTTACGCACGGGATCATTCCTTCGGTTCTTCCCGCGCTGCTCGGCATCAGCCTCTATCGACTCGATGAGAACATACGCTCGTCCCTGGTCCTGGGATTTGTTGGCGCCGGCGGCATCGGATTCCAGCTGCTCACCGCGATGAACCTGTTTCAATACCGGGAAGTCTCGCTGCTGCTCATCATCACCTTCGTAATCGTCTTCACGGCGGAGCGCTTCTCCGCGCTGCTGAGGCAGCGGCTGGCCTAGAAGCCCTCATTTCAACCCGTGGCGTCAACGCCGGTGGGCAAGCCGAGCCGCCGGTGAGCGTCCCGGATCGGTCGCCGCTGATTTGTTATTGAATCCCCCATCGTCGACAGGTATAGTGCCGTCCGCAGCGTGGCAGACTTCCTCCGCCACACGCTCCGCGTTAACAATAACAAGGACCCCCATGGATATCCCTGGCATGGTTGAATCTGCACGTCCGATCCTGATCGCATTCGGTCTCAAGCTCATTGGTGCGATCGCCGCGTACATAGCCGGCCGCATCCTGATCGGAATCGCGTCGAACCTGGTGTTGCGCGCACTGGAGCGGCAGAAGGTCGAGCCGACGGTGATTCGCTACATCGGTTCGCTCATTACCATTGCCCTGAACATCATTCTGGTCGTTGCCATCCTCGGCTACTTCGGGGTCGAGACCACGTCCTTCGCCGCCCTGGTGGCCGGTCTTGGCATCGCGGTCGGCGCGGCATGGGGCGGGTTGTTGTCCAACTTCGCCGCGGGCGCATTCATCCTTGTCTTGCGTCCATTCAAGGTGGGCGACTACGTGATCGCGGGCGAGGTCGAGGGAACGGTGCGCATGATAGGCCTGTTCAACACGACGATCGACTCGCCGGACAACGTTCAGACGATGGTCGGCAACGCCAAGATCATGACCGGCACGATCAAGAATTTCAGCCACAACCCGTATCGTCGGGTGGAACTGCTGGCGCAAATTGACCACAGCGTCGACCCCGGTGATGCGATCCGCCGGCTGAAGGACTCGCTGCCGAAGATCCCGAACGTCGTGGCCGATCCGAAACCGGATGTCGAGATCCTCACGTTCAACGAACGGGGGCCCGTCCTCGCCGTCCGGCCTTACTGCAACACGGCGCATTACTGGCAGGTGTATTTCGACACCAACGCAACCATCCGCGCGACCTTCGGCGCGGCGGGGTATCCCGCCGCCGAGTCGCACGTGGCGATGCGGCAGCAGGCCGCATAGAGTTGCCAATAGGGTCGCGCCACGTGTTCATGGCGCGACCCGACCAAGCAGGGGGGGAACAACAATGCGAACGGGCATAGCTCGTTGCGTCGGCATGCATCGGTGATATTTGCCGATCGCAATGTCGGCCAGACCCTCAGTGACATGAACACGGCGATGTCCTCGCCGACTATACGATATGGACGAGTGCGAGCGATCTCAAGGCGAGGCGATTTTACTTGCGCACTTACGAAAACACCCAGATCCGCGTGGTAGATCTCATGAAAATGAATCTCGACGCCAAGGAGATCGTCACCATGTCGATGAAGGGCGGAGAAGTCATGAACTCAATGACACCTTGACCCCTGGGCCCGATTGTCCTGCAAGACGCTCTTCCTCGCGCAGCAGCTCGGCAAGCAGTTCGCTGCTCTGCTGAAACCGATAGGCCCACTCCGGCAGCTCGGGCGATGGCGCGGCGTGGGCGAGTTCCGACAAAAGCAGTGCCGGCGCGACGGTGCCGGTCGGAGCCTTGAAGACGCCACGCATGGCAACCACGCCAATGACACGATCGTTGCACACGAAGCGATGCTCGAGAAAACCCCACTTGTGATCCCAGCCAATCAACCGCGTCCGGATTTCAACGCTCTGGAAGAGCCGCAGGTCCTGACGAAACTTGGCGATCGCGTCGCCAATCACGGGAAAGGCTTTCTGCCTGCGCGCGACTTGGAGCACGCCGGTGCGCACAAACCAATGCATGCGCCCAATGTCGGCGAACGCAAGATAGCGGCTGTTGTTGACATGGACATTGAGGTCGAGGTCGTTGGGCCAAACGCGCAAACAAACGCGCGTCGTAGCAAGCAGATCGACTTTGGGCGCACCAATGAGGCCCAGGCCGACACGAGTCAAGCGCAACCAGGGATACATGGGATGAGTTCTTGTGCGACGCTGTGCGCTCAGGCGCGCAGCGTCTTGAAGAAGATGGTTGTCGCACACGGCCTGCCGTCAGGCCACAGCGCGTAGTTCGGGATTTCGCCACAGCGCTCCCATCCCTGCCGCGCGTAAAGACGCTCGGCGTCGCCGCTGGCCGTATCGAGCACCAACAATGTCTTGCCAGCGCGCACGGCCTCGCGCTCGGCTGCGGCAAGCAGTGCCTCTCCAATACCCTGCCGTCGTCGCTGGCGATGCACCAGCATCTTTGCAAGGTCTCCCCGATGCGCTTGATTCTCGGGTTGCTGCAGGACGACGTGAACCGTGCCGACGATCGCTCCTGCCCCGTCTTCAGCCACCAGCAGCACGCGCTCGCCGCGCGCCACGCTCTCCGCTATACCGTGCCAGTACGCCTGCGCCTTCGCACCGGTCATGGGAAGCATGAAGCTGATCGATGCCCCGCCTTCGACGCAATCGATAAGCACGCTGCCCAAGCCTTCGATCTCCGCCTCGCCCAGGACCTGCAGGCATCGAATGCGAATTCCTTCCGCCATCCCACCTCCTCGGCCTTGTCCGCTTGAAAATAGGCTCGGTGCACGAGCATTTGCCCGTCGCCAATGCAATCGTTGCCGTTGTCTCATGGCCCGGGCGAGCGTTGTCGGATCCATTACACTACCGCCACGGCCTCGACGACTCGACGCAGGGCACTCACTTACGAGAACATTCTGTCGATGCGGCGCCATCACGTAAAGGACTGAAGGATGACCGCGGAAACGGCAGTCGCCTACCTGGAGCCAAGCCAAGAGGCGGGGAGGGCGTTCATCGCCCGTCGCATAGCGGGCGAAGTCGTCATGTTGAACCTGCTTCGCTTTCGCGCCAACGCGGACTACTCCGGCTATCCCGAGCTTGCGCCGGCAAAGCCGATGACGGGCGCCGCAGCGTATGACCTGTATATCGAACACACGCTTCCATACCTGAGGCAGAGCGGTGGCGAGCTGGTCTTCCTTGGGCACGGAGGGCCATTCCTCATCGGCCCGGCCAACGAGCGCTGGGACGCGGCGATGCTCGTACGGCAGCGCAGCGTGAGCGATTTCATCGCCTTCGCATCCAACCCGGGGTATTTGGCGGGTATCGGCCACCGCGTCGCCGCTCTGGAAGATTCAAGACTCCTGCCACTGCTTGAGCAGCCGCGTCGCTAGCGGAGCCCGCTGTGGTGCCTCCGTAGTGGGGCGTATCGCCCGCCAACATCGTCAGGGAGCCCCAAGCCCCGCAAGGTAGTCGACCAGCACGTCGATGTCCTTGTCCGTCAATGCCTGTGCGGCCGAGGTCATGTTGCCGTCGATATCGGCTCTCGTCTGGGCCTTGAATCCGTGCAGTTGTGCTTTCAGATACTCAAACTGCTGGCCCGCGAGTCGCGGGATGTGCTGCTGCCCAAGCAGGGTCGGTCCATGACATTGCACACAGTTCAATCGCTGGGCGAGCGCCGGGGCTGAGGCGGCATTGGCAGGGTCGGTTCTATGTTCCGGCGGCAGCGGCTTCTGGGCGGAAAAATAGGCTGCAAGATCGTTCATGTCGCTGTTGCTGAGGCTCGCCGCCATCGGCGTCATCTGCGCGTCCTTGCGGTTGCCCTCGCGAAACTGATAGAGCTCCATGGAGATGAACTGCGCCGGCTGGCTCGCCAGGGATGGCATGACGGGGTTCGTGGAATTCCCTTCCGGGCCATGACAGGCGAAGCAAGCCTGCGCCTTTTGCCGGCCCGCCTCGATGTCTGAACCCGCTGCGGCACCCCAAGGAAGCAGCAGCGAAGCCGAAAGCGCCGCCGCGGCCGCCACTCCTCCCCTTGCGGGGCGACTCTGTTTCACTACTTGTAGCTGACGCGGTACACGATGCCGTTGTAATCGTCGGAGACGAGAAGCGATCCATCCGTCATCACCAGCACGTCCACAGGCCGCCCCCACATCGGCGGGTCGGCCTTCGCGTCGACGAGGAAGCCGGTGAGAAACGGCTCGGCCTTGACGACTTTGCCGGCATCATCCAGCGCGACGCGGTAGACATCGTAGCCCTGCTTGACGCTGCGGTCCCAGGAGCCGTGCCGCGCTATGAAGATGTTGTCCCTGTATTCCGCCGGAAACATCTTGCCGGTATAGAAGCGCATGCCAAGCGGGGCCACGTGCGCGCCGAGTTTGAGCACCGGAGGCGTGAATTCGGCGCAGGAGCGGTTCTTGCCGTATTCGGGGTCGAGCGTGTCGCCCTGGTGGCAGTACGGAAAACCGAAGTTCTCGCCCTTGCGCTTGGCCACATTGAGCTTGTCTGCCGGAATCTCATCGTCCATCCAGTCGCGGCCATTGTCGGTAAACCACAACTCCTGGGTCCGTGGATGCCAGTCGAAGCCCACCGAATTGCGCACGCCCTGAGCGTAGGTCTCCACGATACCCGTTTGCGGGTCGACCCGCGAAATCGTTGCCTGGAAATACGCCGGCATGGTGATGTTCTGCGGTGATCCGACGTTGTAATAGAGCTTGCCATCGGGACCGAGCGCGAGGAATTTCCAGAAATGGCCGGGTTGCGTCTGTGGGTCAAGACCGTCGACGACAACTTTGCCCTCGGGCGGATTGTCGAGTCGGTCTTCGATGCCGTCGTAGCGCGTTATGCGATTACGCTCGGCGACGTAGAGCGTGCCCTTGCCGAAGGCGATGCCGTTGGGTGCGTTGAGGCCCTTCAAAATCACCTTGACCTCGCGCTTGCCGCCGTGGTCGACGACCGCGTAAACATTCTTCGCGAGGCGGTTGCTCACGAAGACCGTGCCCTTGTCACCCAGCGCAAGCGAGCGGGCTTCGGGCACGCCGTCGACCCAGACTTCCACCTTGAATCCCGGCGGCACCTTGAGCTTGTCGATCGGCAGCTCGCTCGCCGGCCGACCGGTCATCTGAGGCACAAACGGGTGCAGGGTCGAGCTTGACTGCTCCGACCCGCGTCCTTGTTGCCAGGCGGGCGGGGCGGCCGGTTGGGTCTGCTGGGCGAGTGCCGCGGTGGGCGCGACCAGCCCGGCAGCAGCGAGTACGAATGCCATCCAAGAACGAATCGATACGGATGCCATGGAGATTCCTCCCTGCGCTGTGGATTGCTTGTCTTTGGGGGTCGCCATCGTGCGCTCGACGCGCCCCGTGGCATCATAGCCACACCAAACGCTGCCCGCAACGGGGCGCCCGACGCGCAGAATGCCCATCCATGATCACCGTTCACCACTTGAATAACTCCCGTTCGCAGCGCGTGCTGTGGCTGCTCGAGGAATTGGGTGTTGGCTACGAGGTTCGCCGCTACGAGAGAGACCCGAAGACCATGCTCGCGCCAGCCTCGTTGCGCGCAGTGCATCCGCTCGGTAAGGCACCGGTGATCACTGAGAACGAGATCATCGTTGCCGAATCGGGCGCGATCATCGACTATCTGATCGAGCGCCACAGCGGGGGACGGCTGATACCGCCGCCAGGGACGGCCGATCGCCTGCGCTACACCTATTGGCTGCATTTCGCCGAGGGTTCGGCGATGCCGCCACTCCTGCTTTCACTCCTGTTTGGCAGACTCCCGGGACAGTCGCCGCTTTTTGTGCGCCCGGTCACGCGTGCAATATCGAAGAAGGTACTGCAGGCTTACGTTGAGCCGCAACTCAAGCTGCAACGGGACTTCATGGAGGGCGAACTGACGAAGAGCAGCTGGTTCGCGGGCGAGGAGTTTTCGGCCGCCGACATCCAGATGAGCTTCGTGGTCGAGGCCTCCGCTGCGCGCGGCGGATTGGACCCGAGCCGTCCGAAACTGATGGCATGGCTCGAGCGCATCCATGCGCGCCCCGCGTACGGTCGGGCCCTGGAAAAAGGCGGGCCTTACGAGCTGTTGCGCTAGCCGGCCCTTCGCGCAGCGGTGCAACCTTGTCACGCCGATGTCAACCGACGACCCACAACACGCCGATTCGGCCGCGCGCGAACTGACCCGGCCAGCGGTGCCGCAACGACCGCAACGAACGGCCATGTCGCGGCGATTTCGCCACGTGCTCTGCCTGGACGATTTCGAGGCGGCAGCGCGCAAACATCTGCCGCGCCCCGTGTTTGGCTACATCGCCGGCGCGGCCGAAACGCAGCGTTCGCTGCGTGACAACCGTCTCGCGTTCGACGATTTCGCATTCGTTCCGCGGGTGCTGATCGACGTGTCGAAGCGATCACAGCAGACGTCGCTGTTCGGTTGCACTTATGCCTCGCCGTTCGGCATCGCGCCCCTGGGCATCAGCGCGCTGTCAGCCTATCGCGGCGACATCGTCCTGGCCCGCGCGGCCGTTACGGCGCGTATCCCGATGATCATGAGCGGCTCTTCGCTCATTCCGATGGAGGAGGTGGCCAGGGAAGCCCAGTCGACGTGGTTCCAGGCATACCTTCCCGGGGACGTTGCACGCATCACGGCACTGATCGAGCGCGTTGCGCGCGCCGGCTTCGAAACACTGGTGGTGACAGTCGACAGCCAGGTAGCGGGCAAGCACGAGAGTACCGTCCGAGCGGGATTTTCCACGCCGCTCCGGCCCACTGCACGTTTGGCATGGGACGGCATGATCCGTCCACGATGGTTGTTCAACACCTTCTTTCGCACGCTCCTTCGTCATGGCATGCCGCACTTCGAGAATAACTACGCGACGCGCGGGCCGCCGATCCTCTCCCCGAGTATCCTGCGCGATTATTCAGACCGTGGACACTTGAACTGGGAGCATTTTGAAATGATCCGCCGACTCTGGAAAGGACGGCTGGTCATCAAAGGCGTTCTCGATGCCGGCGATGCGCGCATTGCGAGGAGCGCGGGCGCCGAGGGAATCATCGTGTCAAACCACGGCGGCAGGCAGCTGGACGGCGCGGTGGCGCCCTTGCGGGTGCTGCCTGATATCGTCGCCGCATGCCCGGACATTCCCGTCATGATGGATGGCGGTGTTCGCCGCGGCACCGACGTGCTCAAGGCGCTGGCACTTGGCGCCCGGCTTGTCTTCGTGGGCCGCCCTTTCGGATTCGCGGCGGCGGTCGGCGGAGAGGATGGTGTCAACCACGCCGTCGGGTTGCTGTCCGACGAAATCCATCGTGACATGGCGTTGCTCGGCATTACCAGTCTCGCGGAGCTCACTGCCGGCCGGGTCGTTCGCCGCTAGTCCTGGCGCGCAAGTTGCCGTAACCGGCGGCGCCGTGACCGCGCGGCTTGCGATAGCCGCGCCAGTGGCGCAAGCTCGGATGCGCATTACTCCTCTGCCCGCGGAGACCTATGCAACGCCTCGTCGAGATCCGGTCATACAAACTCCAGCCGGGGAGCGGGGCTGCGTTTCATCATTTGGTTGTCACTCAAAGCATGCCGTTGCTGCGCGAATACGGGACCGAAGTGGTTGCCTTTGGTCCATCCGTCCACAACGCGGACGCCTACATCCTCATTCGCGCCTACGACGATCTTGATCATCGTCTCTCATCGCAAGAGACTTTCTATTCGAGTGAAGCGTGGAGAAACGGCCCGCGACAGGCGATCATCGAGCTAATCGAATCGGATTGGGATATTGTCATGTGGCTCAGTCGAGACGCGGTGGACTCCATACGCGAATCATGGACCTCCAGCACGGGCGTGAGCGGGGGGTAAGCCGGCTTCAGGCGGGCGCCACCGCGCGTTCCACATCGCTGTTCGAACCACGGTCGCTGTGCAGACAGCCGGCCGCCGGACGTCGGGTGGCGATTTAGCGCTGGAGCGCACCGAGCAGTGCGCGGTGAAACTCGTTCGGCTCTTGAATCTGAGGGGCATGGCCCAGGCCGGGAAACTCGATGAGCTGGCCATGGGCAATCAGCCTGACCACTTCCTTGCCGAGCACGTCGTAGCGGCCGATCTTGGACTTGACCTCGGGAGGTGCGATGTCGCTTCCGATCGCAGTCGTGTCGGCATCGCCGATCATCAGCAAAGTCGGCATCTGCAGCAGCCGAAATTCGTAGACGACCGGCTGGGTGAAAATCATGTCGTAGATGAGCGCCGAATTCCAAGCGACCAATTTGTGGCCCGGGCCCTGGTTCAAGCCTGCCAGCATATCGACCCAACGCTCATACTCCGGCTTCCAGCGGCCAACATAATAGGTCGCGGTTTCGTACTGGCGCACGCCGTCAGCGCTTAGCTTCAGTTCGCGCTCGTACCATTGGTCGACGCTGCGGCTCGGGACACCGAGCGCTTTCCAATCTTCCAGGCCGATCGGATTGACCAGCACCAGTTGGTCCACTGCGGCCGGATACATCAGCGCGTAGCGCGTGGCGAGCATCCCGCCGGTCGAGTGTCCGATCAGGGTTGCATGCGCTACGCCCAACGCGGTGAGCAACGCCGCGGTGTTGGCGGCCAGTTGCTGGAATGTGTATTGGTAATGTTCGGGCTTGCTCGATGCACAAAAACCGATCTGGTCTGGCACAACGACGCGGTAGCCCGCCTCGCTGAGCACGCTAATCGTCGCTTCCCATGTGGCGCCGCAGAAATTCTTCCCATGCATCAGCACGATGGTCCGGCCGCTGGAATGCCCCCTTGCGGCAACGTCCATGTAAGCCATCTGCATCGACTCACCTTGGGAAATGAAGCTGAAGTGCAACAAGGGATGCGGATAAGGGAAGCCTTGCAGTTCGGGGCCGTAAACAGGTGCCGCCGCCCCTGCCACGGCGGACCAGACCGTTCCCAGGAAGACGGCTTGCAAGAGGCGCGAGGTGGCGCGACTGATCACGGGTGATCTCCTGAGGCGAGCGCGGCAGGTTCGGCGTGCTCTGCAGCAACGCGCCTCCGCATGAATAAGCCAAAATAAACGAGCGCGAAAATCTAAGGGCGGTTATAGCGTTACGCGTTGGCACCCGGACACGTCCGGTTCTCCGAGGCAGCGCCGGGCGCCAAACTGTTCCAGTACGGGCGCGGCTATTGCAGATGCCCGCGGAGAGAAGAAGAAAACGTGGGCGCCGTCAATTTCGCTGCGATAGACCTCCACGCCATGCGGCACGCCGGCAGCGCGATACGACTTCTCGAAGTTGTCCATCAGGCCCCCCGGTCCGAGCCTCGCCGTATCGCTCGCCGGAATCAGCACGCGGTGCCAGGATAGACCTTCCGATCGCGGTCTGAGCTTCATGCCGCGATTCTGACTGACGCGGCGCCCCAGCGCCAGCCTTGTCACGGGCAGTGCTCCGTCGACGCTCAGTGAGGCTCGGCGCCAGACTTTGAACCGCTCTCCAGCGCCGGTGATCGTCCGGCCGCAGGCGTTACCTTCGGCTGGAACACCGGGCCGCCCTCGTAGGTGAAATAGATCTTGCGCTGACTGTGAGCGACGAGTACGCGATGCGCGCGCAGGAAATCGTCGCCAAGCAGCATCGACGGGTTGCCCATCAACTTGCGGGGCACAAGGCTGCCGGCGGTGTAGGTCGCGTCCTTCCACAGATCGCCAAATCGAATGGTCGTATCGCGTATGATCTCGTCGCCGATCGTGAAACTCTGCAGCGGGGCGATCCAGAAATCGACCAACTTGCCCCCGAGACCTCCTCCCTTGCCGGCCGGAACGACGCCCGGCGAATCGGGTGTAATCCCCACGCGCTCGGCGGCGGGTTTGTCCAGCGCCGATTTATAGGAGCCAGAATCGAGCATTGCCCGAATCGGCTGTCCGTTGATCTGGACCGGCAGCACGATCCGTGAACCGGCATCAACGAATGTCTCGATCTCGACTTCACCGGCACCCTGAGTCGCCCAGTAGGCCAGCCGTACACGTACGCAATCCTTTGGCTGGAACAACCTGACCGCATTGTGGGGCAGATCGAACTCGACGTCGACTTGGCTGAAAAAATCCTCCCCAAGGATCACGTCGATCCGGCTCCCGAAATCCTGCTCGCCCACGACGATCATTTGCCAGTTCTTGCGTGTGATTTGGCCGACACTTAACTCGTCGATCACGGCAGCTTCGACGTGTGTCTCACCGCCAACACCAAACACCCTGGCGCCGGGGAGTTGTTTTCGGGTGAGGCCCAAACGCTCCGTTGCCGAGCGCAGGATCAGGGTGTCGCTGCCGGTGTCCAGCATGATGCCGATCGCTTGCCCATTGACGGCGCCGTCTACGATCGGCCAGCCCTGTCCCGGCCGAACCGGCCAATCCGCGATCTTGAACAATTTGCAATCGGATGCCGCGACAGCAGCGCTGGCCGGTAACATCAGACCGGCAGCAAGCCATGCGGCAAGAAGACGGCCCCCCATTTTTGACGCGACGTGTCCGATTATCGCTGGCGGCGAAATGGGCAGTATTGCACATCATCTGCACCCCCGGTTCCTGGCGGCGCTATGGTGACGCAACTCGAGTCGGGATCAGGATTCCCGTTACCGGTGACCAATCTGCTCGACGAGCCAAGGTTCGCGGTGGTGCTGCCGATTGGGGCCAAACGCCGGACGCGGGCCACCGTGTTAGTCGAACCAGCGACAGGTCCCGCGCGTTGCCTTTTGGCCGACACACTTCCGGGAGCATTCATGTTTGACCACGTCAAATTCGGAGTCAGCGACTATGCAGCGAGCAAAGCGTTCTTCCTCAACGCACTCGCACCGCTTGGCATAGCTGGTGTGTCGGAGGGGCCGCCGACCTACGGTGTCGAGCTTAGCCCGAAGGGCAAGGCTTCCTTGTGCCTGTACCAAACCGAGGAGAAGCCGGCGCATCTTCACTTGGCGTTCACGGCCGAGAATCGCCAGCAAGTCGAAGCTTTCTATCGCGCGGCTTTGGAGGCGGGTGGCAAAGATAATGGTGCGCCCGGTCTGCGCCCGCACTACCACGCGAACTACTATGCGGCTTTCGTCATAGGTCCGGACGGACATAACATCGAAGTGGTTTGCCACGAACCCGAGGCCTAACCCTTCCATTAGGACCGAGATCAGCAGCGGCCCGTCGCCTCTGCCTCCCCGTCGCTCAATGTTTGTGGAGAAAATATGAAGAGCGTCTTTCAAAAGCTGGTCCATTGGCTCCCGTTCGCGTTTGCCGCTTACCTCTGTTACACGACACTCTGGCGACTCTCCGCATCCGACGGGGCGATGTGGGCCCCTGCGTTCTACGCATTCTTGCCGATGTGCTTCTTCTTCGTCGGCCTCGTTACCTTTCGATTGGAACGCGAAGTTCGTGAATTGCGAGGGCAGATAGCCAAGCTCACCGCGGCACCTAGGATCGGCGATGCCGCATAGCCATCGGGTCGCCGGGGCGGTTCATTTGCGCCATTGCCCTCACGGTTACTTGAACTAAGAGGCCAACGGGTCATCGCAGCGTTTGCTCAACCCAGAGGCATGGGCAGAGCGCCCCACAGCCCTGTGTGGGGTTCCCGGCTGGGTTCGTCGCTGCAGTACGGAGGCCAGGGCCCCGGGCAATGCCTGTAGCCGCAGTAAAGCACTGGCAGCCTCTGGCAGGACTGCGCATGGGTCCGGCGCCGATGCAAGTGAAGCCGCCCACGATCGCCTGGTCAAGCGCGGCGCGCCGTTTGGCCGCGGTCGTGTGTCGCATCCTCCGCTTGCCCCCCGGCCTTGAGTTTTTATGCCATAAGCATGTGTTACACTTTTGTTACATAGTCGTGCCTTCCGGATGGTGTAATCAAGGGAGCTCGATTCCGCCTCGCCTACCGGTGGAGTGCAGCGTGCCATTCGTAGACGGGCGAGCCATCCGAGACTAAATGCTGCAATGCGCAAACCATGACTCGCCAGGTGCATATCAGACTAGACAGCCAGTTATTCGTCGACACGGTCACCACCGGAGCCATGGGCAATGGTCTGTTATCCGAGGAGCAAGCGGCATTGGTCAAGGCGCGTGGCCAGAAGCCGCTTGTCGCGGTGGCGGCCACCCCCAAGTCCGGCGGGACGTTTCTCGCGCATACACTCACAACGCTTACCGGGCTGCCATATTTCCGGCTCTGTTCCGCGTATTCGACCAACGAGCACGATTTGTACCTGCCGGCGCTATGCTTGATGAGCACCTGTGGGTGCGTATCGCATTTGCACATGAAGGGCACGTTTCACAACGCCGCGCTCGCACAGCGTTTTGGTATCCGACCCATCTTGCTCGTAAGGCGCATTGAGGACATCGTGGTCAGCCTGCAGCACGACCTGAAGCAGAAGGCGCAATTGTCCGCCTCCACTGTCGGCGAAGTGGGCTACTCGTTCATATGGCAGGATCAAAGCATGAAGGACTTGAGCGAGGAACAACGGCTCGATTTGATTATCGACCTGACCGTCCCTTGGTTCATCAACTTTTATGTCTCCTGGTATCGACTTTGCGAGCAGGGCGCCGTCGAGGCCCTTTGGATAACTTACGAGCAGATGATGGCGGACAAGGAGGGCACGTTGCGGCAGATCTTGGATTTTCTTGGCTTTCGCAATGTTGGAGCAATCGATCCAGCCATTCTGACGCGCAGGTACGAAACGTTTAGGGATGGCCGTGTCGGGCAGAGCGCCACGACATTGAGCGCAGCGCAACGGGCTCGAATCCGAGCGCTCTTCTCCTATTATCCAAAGGTCGAATTTGGCAAGTACGGGATCATATCGTCGAGTTAGGATTCCACGCGGAGCGTGTAGTCACGCATCGGATGCGGCGATCCAACGATTGGGAGCGATGGACGACACTCAAGTTCCAGATGTAGCGAAGCTCGAAAAGGAAATTGTGCACGAGCACGGCCGCCACACCACTGACGATGAACCCCGCAGCGAACCACATGGCTTTCGAGTTCGGTAACCTCATAAGTCGCCACCTTCGATACCGGGCTCACACCGGAAGCCTCTTGCCTGGGTAGCCCATGCCGCCCCAAGGAGAGACGCAAAGGGTCCTAACGCTGACCGGCGAAGATCGGCCCCAACCCGCCACTCGGCAGATCGTTTTGAAATCCTCGAAAGCAGTCGCTGGGGGTCACGGCGCGAAGTGAAAGCCGTTGCGCGCGACGCAACATCAACCACCAGAAACCGGGTCGCCGACGTACCGGATCAGGGCAAATTCGGATCCTTGATCTGTCTCGCTGATGATCGCTGCCCCCGCGGCGACGATCCGTCCGTCCGGCTGGATCGCCAGGGCTCTGCCCCAACCGCCGCCGTTGACAGCGAGAAGCGCGCTGCCGGCATTGCCGAAATCCGGGTCTGGGACTCCACTGCTTTCGAATCGTGCAGTTAGGAAATTTGAGCCCACGTGCCCGTACGGGCCGGCGTAGCCGACTGCCATGATCTTGCCGTTCGACTGGATGGCGACCGCAGATGCCTCATCGAACTGGGGATCAAAGGACTTGCTGACGATTCCGCCGACTCCGAACTCTGGATCGAGGGCGCCATTCGCCAGGAAGCGCAACATGAGGAAGTGGTGCACGAAAGTTGCATCGGCCAGGATTCCATTTGTCCCGACAACGACGATGCGGCCGTCCGGTTGCAGCGTCATCGCATTGACCTTGACGAGCGTCGACCCCATGGGAGCCGTCGCGACTCCCCCGACTCCGAAACTCGGATCCAGCGCTCCATTGGTGTCGTACCGCGCCAGAGCAACGTTGTTGTCATCCGATTGGTTCTGGCGCGCATCACCCGCAGCGAGAATCCACCCGTCTGCTGTCACCGCAACTGCCCAAATCCGGGCGATATCATTGATCGCCGTGAGAACCGCGCCGCTGCCTTGCCCGAATGACGAATCCTGGATGCCGGCCGCAGTGAGTCGAATCAGCAGAAACTCAGTTACACCATCGACAAAGTCTTGGTGATACCCGGCCAGCAGAATCCTGCCGTCGGACTGCAATGCGAGATCGTTGATGTAGGTGTAGTCATCAACGCCTAACTTGACGATTCCGGTGCCCGCGGCGCCAAAAGTGACATCCGGTGACCCGTCCACATTGAGCCGAATCACCGTTGTATTCGAGAGCGCGACGATCTTGCCGTCGGATTGCAGCGCGATTCGCTCGTACCCCAGCGGCGGACCGGTATAGGTGCCCGCGTTGCCGAAGCTACGATCCAGGGTTCCGTCATTGTTGTAGCGCAGGAGCGCCGGAACAGGGGTCGAAGGCACGATGGGAAAACCGGAGCTAGGAGGCGTGGCAGCACCGCCCGCGGCAACAATCTTGCCGTCGGATTGAATGGCGATGGTAAAGACCAGGGCGTCCGGCGCCGGGCTTTGAGCCGGTGCAGCGACGATTCCGCCAAGCCCGAAACTTGAATCGAGTGTGGCTGCCGGAAGCGGCGGCGCCGCCGATTCGGACGATCCCCCGCTGCACGCGGACATGGCGACTACCAATCCCAGGGCCACGACGCGAAGCACGTCGCGCCTCAACGCACACAGAATGCGGCGAATCGAATTCATGGCAGATCTCCCCTCAACGCGGATTGGCAATCTCCTGGGCCGTATTCCGGCTCCAATTCTCCTGCAACTAGGCAAACCTACCGTAGGAGCCGACGCAATGACTGCCAAGCTCGCCTAAGGTGCATATGCGGGGGCCACCTTGGCACGACGTGGACGGCAGCTTCGGGTGAACTGTCATCCAACGACGGGCGGCAGGCGGCCAGAACCGGTCGTGGCCAATTGCACTCCAGAGCGGATATCCACCGTGCTTGTTGGCCGCTCAGCAGCCGCTAGTCAATTGCTTAGGCCACGCGCTATTTCGAAATCTCAAACTGCCAGGAGCGCGCCGTGTCATCGAGCGTAGCGAACGTGTAATACTTGTCACCTGCTTTGAAAATGTAGCGGCACCAATCCTCGGACAGACTCATACCCCACTGGATGGTCACGCAATATGCTCCCTTGTCGTCGATTTTCCAGGTGCCGTGTCCGGTCGAGGGCAGCGACCTATTGCCCGTATATGCGCTCCCGCGACCGTCTGATGAAGCGACAAAGTTTCCGTCAGGACCGTTCTCCCAGTTACGAGTACTGCCTGTGGGGGTTTTAGTTACGATTTTGGCGCCCGGCAGCAGGTGCTTGAGGTCGTCGGCACTGAGTTGGACCGCATCCTTAGTCTTGACATCGGCCAGCGTTAACGCCTGACCAGCCGCGAACGTGCACACCATCATCGAAATGGCAAACAGAACAAACGTCCTCATGATGCCCTCCTATCAGACAATCAATCCAGCCCGCGCCGCCCGATCCGGGCGGAACCAACTTTTCCTCTATTTACACCAATGCGCGCCGCGTGCATTGATGACCGTCCGCAAGCGTGCGTTTTCGGGCGTTACGGCGAGTCAATTGTCGAATCGAAAGTTGTTCCAAGTCAACGTGATCTTTAGCCGTGGCGGTCTTGGCGACCTCGGCACCGATATTGCACACTACCGCTGGGGTTTGCATGATGAGTCTCCCATGGCTAGCCTTAGGGGTGCTGGGGTGGAACACACCGGCGTTAGCTTGCGTTCAAATCGGCGGTCGTAGCCGCTAGATTCCTCATCGACGCTTGGCGCTGTGGGTGGGGGGATTCTTTTGAAGTCTGTCTCTCTCGAGGGAGAGCAGATGCGGACGCTAGCCCATCCATCCCGGCATCTTCACTATTTCAGAAGCGAAGCGAAGACGCCAGCCCGACCATACAAGCGGACGGACGCGACTAGAATTTCATAATTTTGGCGGGCGGTCCGTCGAACATTCCGACCGCTTGATTCTAGAGGAGACGCAGCATGGACCGATTCACGGGCGGTTGCCTTTGCGGCAACGTCCGAATTGTGGCGTCGGGAATACCATACCGGGTCGGCCTTTGTCACTGTCTGGACTGCCGCAAGCATCATGGGGCCCTTTTTCACGCTTCTGCGGTGTTCCCTCAGGATGCGGTGACGATCGATGGCGAAACACGCGACTACGCCGGGCGGTTTTTCTGTCCCCGCTGCGGCTCGTCCATTTTCGCACGCACCGCAGACGAAATCGAAGTGAGCCTAGGATCCCTAGACGCCCCTGACCAACTAATGCCAACCTACGAAAGCTGGATCGTCCGTCGCGAGTCCTGGTTGCCGCCGTTTCCGCTCACGAGACGATACGAGCGCGATCGTGACGCCACGGGTCGCTTTGAGAAGTAGGTGGCACGAACCTTCTGAAGGACCGCTCTACCATCCGCTGGCTGCCCGCTTCGGGTTGATTTCCGCCGGGCGCGAGGGTCGCATTTCGGGCCAGGAGCAGTCGTTTAGCGTCACTGCTCAAATTGCCGATAAGCAGCCGCTCGTCAATCCAGGCGATTAGAACGCGGGTCGACTCTGTGGTCAACCGCTTCCTGCACAATACGGACGAGTTTCCCGTCAGTCGATCCGGGCTCCCAGGAAGCCAATTGCCACGACTCCGAGGAGCACGGCCAGGATCATCGCTCCGAAGCGGGACAGCGTGGGAACGGGTGCCGGCGAGGCGCTAGCCAGCGGGACGCTAACGATAATGACCATGTCCTGCATGTCGAAATCGGGAGGCCCCCCGCCTCCGTCGCTAAGTCCAATCCAAAAGGTGTTGCCCTGGTTGAGCAACCTCTGGCTCATGTCAAAGAGGCTGAAGACGGGCTGGCTCCAGGGTGCATTGAGCGTGGGCCTGCCATTGCCTCCAGGCGTTAATGTGTTTGGCGGTGTCACGATGCCGTTATTCACAGCGGTCCCGTCGACCGGGTTGGGGTTAGGAGTAAAAGCGAACGGTATCAACTGATTTGTTGGGAGGGAACAAGTGACGGTCGTGTCAATAGGCGTCGTTGCGGTAAACCAGTTAATCGGGCATCCGGTCACGACGAAGTTGTTGTTGAACACTGCGTCACCGTGCCCCTTCAAAGTGAATGTGACGGGAACGGAGCTCGCCTCGGAATCGACCAACTTGAGGAACATCCCGCCGTATCCCCTGCTTCCACTCGGAATGTTGTCTGGAAACGCTGGCGGCGTCTCATCGCTTCCTATCGACATCTCCCCCTGCGGACCGGATTCGAAAGCCAGATGATCAGATTCTGTAGGCCAGGGACCGACGGCAGGAACCTGATTGCCATTGCTATCGACGACTAGCAGGACAGCAGCGCCAACTTGCGTCAACCCACACCAACTTATTGCCGCAAGGACCACCGCAATAACAAGCTTTTTCATTCGTTACCCCTTTCCCGTGGGCTGTCCAACAGTTCAGTAGATCACTTGTGAGCGCTCGTCGGGTTGATTTTAGTCAGAAGATCGCGCCAACGCAGACCCCCGGGCTTACAAGTTAGCAACTGTTCACAGTGCTGGTGGCGGAGCTGCAACGCGGGTGGGAGATCGTCGCGGCCAAGTAGGGGCGGCGTGGACAAGAGCGTTCAACATCTGTCCAGTCGCCTTTAAGCGTCGGCTTTCCGGAAGATCGACCGTCTGCAACGGGTCCGAACTCGGGCGGTCGCGGGGCCTATTCCGGGTAGTACGAAACGTGCGTTTTCTTGCCGGCAGGCGTGGTGAAGACAAAGGTCGGCACGTTCGTTCAGCTCCGACCGAGTAGCGTTGGATAGCTGCGACGGCTCGGGATGTTCCGGACGCGGGATGCGGCGAGATACAGGTGCACGCAGGTCTCGCCCTCGGATACGAACGCATGACCGGTACAGGCGTGCTCGGCGATGACGACTTGCTCAAACGGAGTTCCGTCGTGCTGGAACAAACCGATAACCGCGGTGAGCAGCTCGATGGCCATAAGGGTCGAAAGCGCTACGGCGACGGTGGTTGTGATAACGCGGGGGCGGGCGAGGGCTGGCGCTTGACAAGAGACACTTGTCACTTTACAATAATTAATGACATTACGCAGGGCTGGCCGTGATTGAGAGTTTTCGCCATAAGGGCTTGAAACGGTTCTACGACAAGGATGAGCGTAAGGGAGTACCGCCAGAGCTGGCGGACAAGGTTGGGCGCATTCTTGCCCGCCTTGATGTGGCTAAGATCCCGAAGCAGATGGATTTGCCTGGGTTGAAACTGCACCCCTTGAAGGGAGAGCTGAGGGGCTTCTGGTCAGTGTGGGAGAGCGGAAACTGGCGGATTATTTTCCGCTTCGAAGGAACTGATGTTGCGCAGGTTGATTTGGTGGATTACCACTGAAGAAGATTGTTTTGACCACATTCAATGGAGTGAGCCATGCCGATGAAGGAACCGCCGCACCCGGGATTGTCGGTGCGCCATGATTGCCTGGAGCCGCTCGGTCTTACGATAACCGATGGTGCGAAGGTGCTCGGCGTATCGCGCCAAGCCCTGAACAGCCTGGTTAATGGAAAGGGTGGAATCTCGCCCGAGATGGCGATCCGTCTCGACAGGGCGTTCGGCGGCAGCGCGGATGCCTGGCTCGCATTGCAGACCGCCTACGATCTGGCGCAGGTCAAAAAGATGGCTAAGAACATCACTGTCAAGCGCTACGTCGCGCGCCAGCATCCAAGAGAGCCGCAGCTGGTTTAGGCGACTGCGCCGCTCGAATAGCCGATCCCGGCTACGCTGCGGACACGGCCGGGTGGTCAGGCGGCTGCCGTCGTTGCTCGAAATCTGTGCTTCTACGTGATGTCGTCAAACCTTGTTGACGTTCTCACTCTCCGCGCCATTCAAAAGCTGGCGGACACCGGATCCCTTTCGCGCGGCATGGCCTACTTCCACGATGGCGCGGTTGGGCTGCTCGACGCCGATGAATACGAGGTTCGCGCCAGCGTCAGGGGCACCCATCGCTATCGCGTGCGACTCACAGCCGGGTCCGACGGAGAGTTGGAATACGAGTGCGATTGTCCTGTCGGCGACGACGGAACCTTCTGCAAACACGCGGTGGCAGTCGCATTGTCCTGGCTTGAGAATGCTGGAGAGGAGGTCTTCGAACCGAGTGAGAAGGAATCCGCCAAACCGCGGAAAAAGCGCAAGACCCACGACGAGCAGATTCGGGAATACCTCGAAACGCTGGACGAAAGCGCGCTGCGCGGGTGGCTCATCGAAGCCGCCGACCGTGATCGCGGCATTCGCGACAAGCTCCTGTTTTCAGCGAAGGCCGCGGCACGGGGTGATGTGGCATCGCTCAAGTCCGTCGTCCGCCAGGCGACCCGGGCCACGGGCTTCGTCGATTGGCGTGAGGCGGGCGATTATGCCGATCGTCTTGCCGACCTCGCGCAAATGCTCGAAGCGCGAGTAGCCGATGGAGATCCGAAACTGGTCAACATTATCGAACAAGCCATCGCGCAGGCGGAGGACGCGCTCGGCAACATCGATGATTCCGACGGCTCGGTGATGCCGGCCATTATGGAGTTGCGTGAGGTCCATGAGCGGGCCTGCAACAACCTGAACCCGGAACCAGTGGAACTGGCAGAGCGGCTGTTCCAATTCCAGACGACCGGCGACTGGGACACCTTCCGCAGCGTGCTTCCGAGCTATGTGCGCGCGCTTGGGCAGTCCGGCCTTGAGCGTTATCGGGAGTTGGTGGAGGCGGCGTGGAAACGGTTTCCGGCACTGGGTCCGGAGAGTTCCCGCACCCACTTCGACAGCGACCGGTATCGCGTCGAGCACGCGATGGAGGAACTTGTCGCGTTGTCAGGAGACGTCGACGCTCTTGTCGCCGTCAAAGCGCGTAATCTTTCGAGCCCGCATGCCTTTCTCGAAATTGCGAGAATCCTCAAGTATCACGGCCGTTATGATGAGGCGCTTGCGTGGGCCGAGAAAGGAATCGCCGCGTTCGGGAGCGAGCGGGTCGACGAGCTCGTGCAGTTGCTCATCGACGAGCACCTGCGTCGTGGCGACGCGGAACGTGTAGAGTCGCTTGCCTGGGCACGCTTTGTGCGCCAACCTGGAAGCGATGCCCATTTCGAACTCTTACGTGTCGCGAAACGGATCGGGCGCGCGGATGAGTTGGCGACCAGGGCATTGCAGCACCTGTGGCAGCTGGTACGCGCCGAAGAAGCTCCGAACGCGAAGCGGCTTCCGAGTTGGCAGCCGCCGGTTCGCAGTGCGCTGGTCGCCATTCATCTTCGCCAGAAGGAGGCCGAGGAAGCCTGGGAAGCGTTTTGCGGAGGACCCGTCGACATCCGCTTGTGGGACAAGGTCGCCGCTGTGCGAGGCATGACTCATCCTGAAGAGGCCCTCGCGCTCTACAAAAAGCTGCTGCCGCATGTGGTGACGGCCGGGACGCGTAACGCGCAGTACGAAGAGGCGTTTGAGATCGTGAAAGCGATTCAGGAGTTACGCGCCACGCAGAAGCAGTACGCGCTTTTCGGGCAAGAACTCGCGGACTTACGAACGACCTGGAAGGCCAAGCGGAATTTCATGAAGCTGCTGGCCACGTTAGGTTAGCAATTTGGTCGGCCACACCTCGACGAAGCGATCATCTGGTAACGGCTGAAACCGCAGCCAACAGCGGCCGGTCGTGAAGGGCCGCTTCGGAGTAACCTACACTGAACCCTAGAAGCCTCATCGGGCACGAGCCGCGTTTCCACGCCGCGGCAGGAGCATCAAGTCGGCCGCTTCCTCAGCATCTTTGAGGAGCGTCTTGCGCGGCGTGCCTATCCGCGCACGCATGGTCAGGCCACGAGCAAAATCCGTGACTTGGATTGCGCGCACGGCTACCGGAAAGTCAGGCGGGATGTCTCCCGCACTGATCCCGTCCCGGAAACGGCGCTCCACCAGCGCCGCGCCACCCGCGACCGTGTTCTGCAGGAACCGCCGAACCTCAGCGTCGTTCACAAGGGGCGCGACGCACACCAGAAGGCAGCCCCGGGCGGATCCTTTCTCGGTCGCACTTTCGACGGCGTACTTCAGAAAGTCCGCGATCGAGCCGCGAAGACCCTGTGGCGAGAGGAGTGCCTTCGCCGCTGATGCGCCCTTCCGTTCTGCGTACGCCCTAAGGACGCGCAAGAATATCGCCCGCTTGTCCCCAAAGACGGCATACAGGCTCGGCCGTCCCACAC
>Ga0074045_10000772_pt1 | contig 31330 bp, 22 predicted proteins | sample BogForMeECP23OM2_FD_94442 | JGI IMG/M metagenome (GOLD analysis project Ga0074045, IMG submission 94442) | Bog forest soil microbial communities from Calvert Island, British Columbia, Canada - Bog Forest MetaG ECP23OM2 | ecosystem: Environmental > Terrestrial > Soil > Wetlands ...
CCCGGAGAGACGTGGGCGTACTCCATCTCGAAGGTGGGTAGGTACCAGAACCAACTTCCGCCAAAGCGAAAGCCGTAGTTCCAGGCCACAGGCCGGCCATCGATCTCGAGCTGGCTGATCTTGAGCCAGCCGGACTGGGACAAAAGATCGCTCAACTGCTGCAGGAAGGCGCGGCGCTCGGGTCCAACCAGCGGGCTGACGCGGTCACTGGCGAGGAAACGCGAAATCTGTGCGGAGACAATGGATTCGAGGCTTGTGCCGACTTGTTCCGGCTCGGTGACATGTATGACTTTGACCGAACCAAGACTGGTGAGCCGTTTCAATGCCCGCTTCTCGCGACTCTTGCCGGCCAACGATCGCACGAGCGTTTCTCGCTGGCCTTCCCCTCCAAGCTGAACAACGCCGCAATTGTAGGCAGCGCGCGAGGTGACATAAAAGCGGCGTGAGCTGGCTACGCTGGGAAGCTCCTGCAGGGTGGTTGAGGTCGCAGGTACATTTGCCAGAACGAGATCATGGAGGCCGAGCTTCTGGATTTCTTCCAGAAGAGCGAGGATGACGGCTCGGCGATTGGCCGGCGTGCTGATGATGTCGCAGTAATCCGCAGTACTCGAAGTTAAGAAAAAGGCGGCTCGTGGCGCTTTGGGGTCGATGGCCAGCGCCGCGACGCCGGCGAGTTGATCGACGTCGTCGTATACCAGAAAAAGCAAGGTAGACAGGTGGCCCTGAAAGCCGCGACTGGCGGCCAGGGCCCACTGGTAGGTGAAAAAAACCTCCGGATTCTCCATGGCGAGAACCAGGGTGTTCCACGCGGCAGAGAGGTCGGGATCCTCCGGAATTTTTTTCAGGACACTTACGCGCACAATTTTTGACGGACAGAGTTCATACGAAGAGACTGGCGTCTTCAAGAATGCCGCATTCTGGCTGTAGGCGCAAGCGAGCGCTGAGCTAGCCACCCAGTAATCGCTGGAGGCGCGCGTGAAATCCGCTGAGGTGGGCGGCGAACTCGGGGAGAGTCATATCCGAAGTCACGTGACTGCGTGGAATGGCTAAGGGGCTGGATTGCTGTGCCGCCCAGCGCTCGACGTTGAGGAACGCGCAGGAGAAACCGGCTTCTCGGGCCAAGCGGAATTCGCGGTCACCCATCGTGGCAGGGTTTCCGAAAGGATAAGCGAAAGCCCAGATCGGCCGTTCAAGAGCGCGTTCTAACTCGACTTTACCTTCCTGAATCTCGCGGCGTGCTTCCTCGTCTGTGCACAAGGATAGAACGGGATGAGTCCGGGTGTGGGCTCCGATCGTCATTCCTGATTCGGATAGCTGCTTGAGTTCGGGAAGGCGCAAGAGACGCCAGCGTTTTTCCGAGGATGTGGCGTTTGCGGGCCCAGTGTGAATGCGAACCCGGGCCATCCAATTCGCTCGTGCCTCTGCATCCAGTTGCGAGGCCCTCCTCACCGTGTTCCACCAACGGCTTTGAAAACTCTCTGCTGGCGGCAGGTTGGAGAGTGAATCAGCGGGGAGTTGGGAGGCTAGTCCATTCAATGGCCTAATTCGCATTGCATGATAGAGCTCTTCGTACCAGAGCATGCGTGAATCATTCCCGCAGGACGCTGCCGTCACGAAGAAAAGACAGGGGACATGCTCGCTCTGGAGAATCGGAAGCATGTCGGTGAGCGTATTGAATAGACCATCGTCGCAGGTCACCAAAACGGAGCGGGGAGGAAACGGCTGGGCTTGACCAATCGCGGCCCGAAATTCTTCCGGGTGGATGATGCGATAGTGAGTCTTCAGGAATTGGAGTTGCTTGCGAAAGACCTGGGCTTCTACCAGGTTCCCGTCGAGAAATTTGTCACTGCTGGAATAATCGACCGGCAGGATGCCATGGTAGTTCACGACCGCGTAGCCCGCGAGCGGAGTGATGCGGGCCAGACATCCCATGCGATGCAGCGCTGGATAGACCGCGTGCTTGAGGAGTGGACTGACGAACCGCATCGCTCGAAGACCGAGGGTATTGTAGCAAGCGATGGGAGCGGGCTCGACAACGGATCAAACGGTCCAGCCGAAACATCGCAGCCGACATTTCAACTGGACCATTCGATAGGCGCGCGACGCGGCGCACCGCTTAGTGATGATCGTGATCGTTATCCCAGTTCTGCTCGGTCTCCCAACGATGCTCTTTTCCATTCCACCACTGGTGGTGCTGATCCCAGCAACGTTGACGTTCGGCGTTCAGATCCCGGCGGCGGCTCTCGGCCTGAGGGCTGTGATCGCCATGGTCATGGATGGCTCTGTCGAGGTTGGCCTCCGCTTTTTCAACGGCATGCTGGCAGTGCGACCTGTCATCGGCATGCGCTCGAGGTGCTGCTACGAAGAACAAAAGTGCCCATACCACTAATCCTGTGACTGCTGTTTTTCCGAATCGTGGATTCAAAACTATCTCCTTTCAGTTTCGGTGATTCCAACTTCCTACCTAAGCTCGAGAGCCTGTGGGAAGAACTTAGCGGATTTTATGGGCGTCAGTGCCGGGGCTCTATACAGTTCATGCTGTACTGAGCTCCGGTGAAGAAATGCAGAGACGGGAGGGCACTGTTCCGCTGGCACTGCAATTCCGCTCTCTAGCGTGGCAGAGGATCTTTCATGTTGGCCAGAGCGTAGGCGAGAACTGCCATGGCGGCAGCGTTTTCGCGGAGCTCGGCAGGAACGACCTTGTCCAGAGTGTCCGCGGCAGAGTGATGATAGTAAAAATAAGTGCGGCCATCTTGCATGACGCCAAAGGCAGGGACTCCAGCGTCGGACATTTCCGCAATGTCGGCGCCCGGAGGATATGTGCTCGGCTGGAAGACTGTGGTACCGATGCTGACAAGAACGGATTGTACGGGACGTAGAGCGTCGATGGCGGCGGGAGTGACCCTGACGTCAAAGCCGAGAGGATGGGCAGCGCCGGAGTCACTTTCGATGGCGGCAATGTGATGGGCGAAATCAGAAGCATATTCCGTGGAATAGGCTTTGCTGCCGGCGCCTCCCGTTTCCTCATCCATCCACGCGATCACGCGGAGGGTGCGTGAGGGGCGGAGGTGCAGGCGCTGGAAAATTTCGGCCGTCTCCATCGCAATGACGACACCGGCTCCGTCGTCGATCGCTCCGGTGCCGAGGTCCCAGGAATCGAGATGGCCGGAGACAATGACAACTTGCTCGGGATGTTCGGAGCCTTTGAGATCGGCGATGACGTTGTAGCCGGTTTCATCGGGTAGTTTTTGCGGAGTAAGTGTGAGATGCATGCGGACCTTGCCTTGTGAGGCCAGGTGGACGATGAGGTCGGCGTCTTCGGCAGTTACGGCGCCAGCGGGAATTCCGGCGGGGAAGCTGAACCCAGTGTGGGGAAGACGGTAATCCGCGCTGCCGACCGAGCGGATCAGGGCGGCGACAGCGCCAAGGTCGGCGGCAGCTTTGGGGCCGGCCCCGCGATAACGAACAGCGTCTCCATAGGCGGCGAAGCCGAGTCCGGCAGCGGCCTTCTGCTTGTCGAACAGTTCGTTGAACAGGACGATCTTGCCTGCAACTTTATCGCGGCCAAGGGCCTGTAGCTCTTCGAAAGTGTTGACGGTTACGACGTCCGCGGTTAGACCGTCTGTGGGAGTGGAGGAGCTGCCTCCGAGAGCGGTGAGCACGATCTTCTGCGTGGTGCCGGGAACCATTCCAGGGTATTCGACGAGAGCGGCGGTTTCAGCGCCTCGCACCCAGTGTGGTACGGTCACGGGCTGAAGGCGAACATCGAGACCCAGTTGGCGAAGTTCGGCGGCAACGCATTCGGCGGCGGCATGGGCCTGGGGTGATCCGCTGGGTCGCGGTCCGATGTTCTCAGTGAGGTGGGAGAGCTGGTGGTAGGCATAGTCGTCATTCAACGCGGCGGCCTTGATGGCGGAGAGCTGCTGCAGAAGCAGGGGCGGAAAATTGTGCTGGTCGGCCTTAGAGGCTTGCGGTGCAGAGATCCAGGAAGGAATGGTCTGCGGCTGCTGGGGCGGGTTCTGTGCTCCGACGGGTTCACATAGCACGAGAAGTGCGAAGCAGGACGCGATGGAGAAGAGGAGAAGCTTGGTCATAGGTGAAGGCAGTGTATCCGACGGGCCCTACCTGGGAAAGCCGATCCTAATTCTCGGCCCGCCATATTTTTCGGTCTACGGTGCGCACCCGATGTGCCGTTCTTCGCGAGCGGACTAGCTTCAGGCATGGACAAGAAACAGATTAGCGATCCCAAGATGACCTTGAACTTCCTAATCTGGGTGGGCGGGGTGTTTATGCTGACGCTGGCGGCGCTGCTGGCGCATTTTGTGTGGAGGGTTTTCTAGCTTGTTTTCTAATGAAAAAATGGCCCCATTTCTGGGGCCACGTTTCAAAGAGGCAAAGTGGTGGGCGATTTCAGGAAAGGCTAAGCAAGTTGTCGTCCCGCCAGTGGGAACGGAACTTCGGGAAATGTTTCGAAGAGAAGAGAGTGAGGGTCATACTTTTGGATGCGGCCTCTTAGTTACATCAGGAAGAAGCATTTGCTGAGCCAAAGCGATAGGACGCGGCTGCAAAATAATTTTAGAGGTAAGTGATTGATTGGTATAGATTTAATTCGACGTAGCGGGAGCCGATCCGGAAGGTGTGGCGAGGGAAGAACGATTCCATGGTGCAGACGCGTGCACATTCGCTGCAGGTTCGATGGTTCGAGTAAGGATCAACACGGACCGCCAGCGAAGCCAGCGGCCCGTAAGGACTTAACAACTAGCTGTTTCCGGCCACGGTACGCAGCTTCCCCGGCAGGAAGTGGTAAGGCGGCCACGGTCCACTGATGGCTACCTGGCAGTTCTTTAGCTGCTTGGCGGCCGTCGTGTAGCGGTTCTGATACTTCTCCACCGACTTGGAGTCGATGAGATGGGCGATGTCGATGAGCATGCCTTGGGGAGCAACCTTTTTGCAGCTCACCTCTTCTTCCAGCGGATTGAAGAGCTTGTGGACCTGCACAGAAAGTGCACGGGCCTTGGTCTGTCGCTCACGCTCCCGGGACGCCTTGACGCGCAGCTTGGAAAGATAGTCACCGCCGACAGTGTCAGGCAGGACGACGTCGATCATAGCCTCGCGCAACGAGCCATCGCTGACCGTCAGCTTGATATGCATTTCGGACTTGCCTCGGAGCTTGGCCACGCTGACTCCGAAGGCGCGCCGGTTCACCCGGACCGCCTGACGGAGCGCGTCGTCGCTCTCAAAGATGGTTCCGAAGCGGAAGGGTAAAACGGTGGAGTTTCGGAAGCAGCCGCTGACCACGCGGGCGTGGTCGATGGCCGCCTTCTGGTCAAGTTCTGGACCATTCGGGTCGTACTCGCTCACAATCACAGCAAACTCGCCGCTGGGATAGCTGAGGACTGGGGCTCCGTTCACGCCTTGGACGTTTTCGATTACAAAAGGGCGTCGGGAACGGGTGCCGTTGGGAAGGGTCTGGTGCTCGGTAAGGCAGTAAGCGTACCAAGACATATTGAACTCTCCGAACCGGGACGGAGGCGGACCAACCACCTCTTTTATGTTGTTTTGCAAAAGCTGAACTGCAAGTCTGGAAGTTTACTTAGCGGTACAGGGTCCGAAACACTGGGTAGCCAACTGTTAAGCCCCGTAAGTCATATTACTTCGGTTTGAATGGAAAATGCAACTTTTTTGTAGCAAGCAGCATCGCTGAGGATTTTTCCTCGTGGAGGGTCCCGCTGAATACAGCGTCTAAGGGTTGCCGGTGGTCGCGGTTTGGGGTATATTCGGCTCGCTTAATCTGTTTCTCCCCCTTGAGTTAGCAGTCCATCCTGCGTCCGGAGAATTCATCGTGAAGTTCCACATTGCAGTCGCAGCCCTGATATCGGTGTTTTTGTTCGGCACCAGATCCTCAGCCCAAACCGAGTCGATTCTCTATGCCTTTAGCGGAGGATCGGATGGTGGAACTCCCTATTCCACTCTGACTCTGGATAGCTCCGGAAATCTCTACGGCACAGCTTTCAATGGTGGCGCGAACGCAGCGGGGACCGTGTACGAACTCTCGCCCAGTGCTGACGGATGGAAAGAGACGGTGCTGTTCAGCTTCGACGGGCAGGATGGCGACGGTCCATACAGCGGTGTCATCTTCGACGCACAGGGCAACATTTACGGCACGACGGCTTTCGGTGGAGCACATGGATCGGGCACAGTGTACGAGTTGAGGCTCTCCACCAAGGGCATTTGGAAAGAGACGGTCCTGCATAATTTCGGCAGTGTCGGAAAAACTCCCCAGGGAAATATCGTCTTCGACAAGGACGGAGACTTGTATGGAACAACGTTCTATGGCGGAAAGTACGGCAAGGGAACTGTTTGGGAACTCTTGCCGAATGGCAAGGGCGGATGGGTATCCAAAACGCTGCATACCTTTGCGGCTGGATCCGACGGAGCGAATCCATATGCCGGAGTCATTGTCGATTCGGACGGAAACGCTTACGGCACCACCTGGATCGGAGGCGCCAACAACGCGGGAGTGGTTTTTAAGTTGAGCCCTAAGCCGAGCGGCCCGTGGGATGAAAGCATCCTCTATAACTTCAGTGGAGCCGGTTCCGTCGGTGGGCTGATTTTCGATGCAAAGGGCAATTTGTATGGGACGACCTTTGACGACCTGGTGTTTGAATTGACCCCCAAGTCCGGTGAGGAGTGGAGCGAGAGTACGCTGTCGACGGTTGGGGAAGCGCCTGAATCGACTCTCGTGTTTGATTCTGATGGCAATCTTTATGGCACAACGCTCGATGGGGGCAGTTCGCTCATGGGCTCAGTTTTTGAGCTCTCTCCCGAAACGGGCGGCTCGTGGAACCAGACCCTGTTGCATGCCTTTACCGGAGGCCAGGACGGGAGCCGCTCCGATGTCGGTGTGACTTTAGACTCGAAAGGCCATATCTACGGGACAACCTATGCGGGTGGTGGCACTGGCTGTGGCGGGAGCGGCTGCGGGGTGGTGTTTCAGGTGAATTGAAGTCCGCCTAATACGGCGGCGAATTACTCGTAGCGGAGGCTCTCCACAGGATCCAGCTGGGCCGCGCGGGCAGCGGGAACGGTGCCGAAGATCACACCCACTACCGATGAGACCACAATCGCAATGATTGCCGACAAGCCGGAGATCGGGATGCGGTACTCGGTGAGGAAGCGGACGGAGTAAGGGATCGCGAGGCCGATCACGACTCCGGCGAAGCCTCCGATGAGGGAGATCAGAATCGCCTCGGCGAGGAACTGAAAGCGGATTTCACGGTTGGTCGCGCCGACGGCTTTGCGGATGCCAATCTCGCGGATCCGCGAAGTAACCGTCGCCAGCATGATGTTCATGATGCCGATGCCGCTCACCAGCAGGGTCACCATCGAAATCAGAAGCAGGACCCAAGTCAGGCCGGTGGCGATGCGATCTGCCATGGAAAGCAGCGCGGTGAGATTGGAAACGTCGTAGACAGACTCCGAGCGGTGCCGGGACTGCAGGACACGCTTGATCTGCGCCGACGCCGGAAGCACCATTGAGGGATCTTCCATGGAGAAATACAGAAGTTTGACGCCAGGGGTCTCCATGAAATACCGACTGACCGAGTATGGGATCAGCATCGTGTTGTCGACGATCTCCGACTGGCCGAAGGTCTCTACCCGCTCCTTGAAAGTCCCGATGATGGTGAACGGCAGTCCGGTGAGTTTGATCACTTTACCGACCGCCGCTTGCGGCGAACCGTAAACCTCTACCGCCATTTTCTCGGTGATCACGCCAACCTTATTGTGGGCTTGGGAATCTTCGTGATCAAAGAATCGTCCGGATGGGACCAACAGATTGCGCACGATGACGTACTCGGGATTGACACCCAGGATGGTGACATCTCTCTCCCGGCCGTTGCCTACCGGAACGCGGTCCGAGAGTTGGGTCACGGGAGAAGAAGCGACGATGCCGGGTACGACTTCCTGGACGGCGTGGAGGTCGTCGACGGTGAGCGGGTCGGGGTTCGAGTTGCTGATATGCGGCGCGCCGCCGAGGTATTCGGCCCAGATTTCATTTGTGCCGATGGCCTGGATTTGATTGAGGACAAATTGACGGCCAGTCATGCCGATGGTCACGACGAGGATGAGAGATGCCGTGCCAATGACCATCCCGAGCGCGGTCAGGATGAAGCGCACTTTGTTGCTGCAGAATGTGTCATAGGCGAAGGCGATGATTTCGCCAATGGCCATTTTGGGCCGGAGGCGCTCGGGCATCAGGGCTGCAGCCATTGTGATATCTAGATGCTACGTAGGGGAACGCAGACTCGCAAGCTCGGGGACCCAAGTCGTGACTGCGGGCAAAGAAAGTAAGGTAAAGAACTGTAAGAAAGACAGATTTCCGATGTTCATTGTGGCAAAGTAGAAAGTTCTTGGGAGTTCGGGATCGATTAGAGCGAATGGCGTTTCCTCGAAAAGCAGCATCTGAACAGGACGTGCGCAAACCGAAGGCGGCGGGGAACGTAAGGAGTTCGCTCGTTTGGATCGTGCTGGTCGCGCTGGCGCTGCGGCTGGTGGTGATGTCCTTCGTGTATCAGGAGCGCACCGACCCGGCTCGCGACCACTGGCGACTTGGAGGCGAAGCGGGCAGAATCGCGCGATCGATCGCGCAGGGGGAAGGCTTCAGTAATCCCTTGTTCGGAAAGACCGGGCCGACCGCATGGCTTGCGCCGGTATTTCCTTACCTACTGGCGGGGATTTTCAAAATATTCGGGATCTATAGTAAGGCGTCAGCGATTGCAACCCTGGCTTTGGACTGCTCATTCTCCGCGCTGACCTGCATTCCTATTTACTTCATTGCTAGCAAGAACTTTGGCGAAGATGCGGCCGTCTGGGCGGGATGGATTTGGGCTTTCTTTCCCTATGCGATTTTCTTTTCCGCAGATTTCATTTGGGCGACGACGCTAACCACCCTCTTAGTAAGCCTTATCTTTCTTTGGGCGCTGCATCTCGAAACTTCTTCTTCCCTTTGGCACTGGGCAGGCTTTGGTGCACTGTGCGGTCTCGGAGGGCCGACCGACCCGGTCGTGATGTCAGTGGCGCCGTTTCTCGGGGCATGGGGGTGTTACCGACTGTACAAAGGCGGGAATCGGTGGCTCGCTCCTGGCGTGGGAGCGGTGATGGCCGTGGCCGTGGTAGTTTCGCCGTGGTTCCTCCGGAACTACGCGACATTTCACAAAGTAGTTCCGTTTCGCAGTTGCCCGGGCCTCGAAGTGTACTTTGGAAACAACCAGGACTCCTGGCACTGGGGACCTCCGGGTTATCATCCGTCGGACAACGAAAGTGAGTGGCAGCAGTACCAACAGCTTGGGGAGATTGCGTACACCCACAAGAAATTTGAACAAGGGCTGGCGTTTATCAATTCCCACCGGCTGTTATATGTTCAGCAAACCTTGCGGCGCGTGGTTTATATGTGGACAGGATTCTGGAGTTTCGACCCACGCTATCTGGAAGAAGAGCCGGCTGATCCATTGAATATGGTGTTCTGCACTGCGCTCACGATCTTGACACTTTTGGGATTGCGCCGGGCATGGCAGACCGATCCCGCTACTGCCATCCCGTATCTGCTGGTATGCCTGTTCTTCCCGGTAATTTATTATCTGACGCATCCGGAAGATTATTATCGGCGGCCGATTGATCCTCAATATGTTGTTTTATCTGCCTGTGCGGTTACCGCATGGGTTGCGGAGCGCAAGCGGGGATCGGCAGCCAGTCCGGCGCGGGTTGCGATTGCATCAGGCGATTGAAGACTCTTTATCGGCAATATAAACCGCAGATCTTTCTGTTGCTGCTGACGGCGGGCGCACTGCTGGTGCAGGGGTACCATCCCTTCGCCGAAGATGCGGAGATCTACCTCCCGGGCGTGGAGAAGATCCTGCATCCTGAGTTATTTCCCTTCGGACGCGAATTTTTTCTGGCACACGCCGGCATGACGCTGTTTCCCAATGCCGTCGCTTTTTTTCTGCGTGTTACGCACTTGCCACTGCAAACCGGATTGTTCTTGTGGCATGTGGCGTCTATTTTCTTGCTGCTGCTTGCATGCTGGGAATTATCGGGTGTGTTCTTTTCAACGGCACGAGCGCGTTGGGGCGGAGTTTGTTTGGTCGCGGCGCTCTTATCGATCCCGGTCGCCGGAACGGCGCTCTACATCATGGATCAGTATTTGAATCCGCGGAATCTGGCGGCGTTCGCGGGAATATTCATGGTGACCCGAACCTTGGAAAAGAAATATGTGCAGGCTTTGTTGTGGCTTGTGTTCGCGGTCTGCATGCACCCCATGATGTGGGCGTTTCCGTTTTCATTCTGTCTATTGTTCGTGGTCATGGACAGACTGGAGAGTTATTGGAAGAACATGAAAACAGCCGGGCTCGCGAGCCTGGTATGGCTGGGGATGCCTCTGGCATCTGCGCCTTCCCTGGCCTACCACGAGGCCGCGAAACGGCATGCTTATCACTACATCCAGAACTGGGCGTGGTACGAGTTGCTTGGAATCATTGCGCCACTGGTATTGTTCTGGTGGTTCGGGCGCATCGCGCGGAGTCGACAATGGCATATGGTCGAGAGCGTAAGCCGTGCATTCATTGTCTACGGCTTGATCTACTTGGCGGGTGCAGTGATGGTCGATCTTCCGTCGCGCTTTGAAGCCCTGGCACGCTTGCAGCCTCTGCGCAGCTTGCATTTTCTGTACATCGTGATGTTCGTCATGGTCGGCGGCTTTCTCGGCGAGTATGCGCTCAAACAGCCTGTATGGCGTTGGCTGGTGCTGTTTGTGCCGTTGAGTATCGGCATGTTTCTGACGCAGCGGGCGATTTTCCCGGCGAGCGCGCACGTGGAATGGCCCGGCTTCGCGCCCAGAAATCCGTGGGAGCAGGCGTTCCTCTGGGTCCAGCAAAATACGCCGAACGATGCAGTGTTCGCACTCGATCCCTATTACATGGATACACCCGGCGAAGATAATGTTGGATTTCGATGCCTGGCTGAGAGAAGCCGTCTGGCCGACGGAGACAAGGACAACGGTGTGGTCAGCATGTTCCCTCGGTTGGCGGACGAATGGTGGGGGCAGGTGGAGGACGAGATGCCGTGGAAGAAATTTCGTTTGGAAGATTTCGAGCGGCTGAAGAATAAATATGGAGTGAGTTGGGTAGTGGTGGAGCAGCCGGGAGCTGAAGGACTTGACTGCGTATACGAAAACAAAGTGGTGCGCGTCTGCAGGCTTCCCTAGTGGGAAGTGCAGGACTGTGATCAGTTCAACGATGCCAGTGCACCCTGAGCGCTCACATGATCGGCTACAATCGTAAAATCAGGAGAGTTTTTCTAAAGTGGCCACTGCGCGAGCCATCCAAGACGCTGTTCAGGATAGTGACCGGTTGTTTCCGTATCACAAATGGGAAGCGCAATTGCCCGTTTTGGCTGAGCAGTACCGTGAGAACAGGCCTTGCCCGCACATCCTCCTGAAGGATTTTCTCGCTCCAGAAGTTGCGCTTGATATGGCGGCGCAATTTCCGCAGGCTGGCAGCGACGCCTGGACGCAGTACAAGCACGCCAACGAAAACAAGCTGGGGTTGGCTCAGCGCCAGCTCTTTCCACGTTCCATTGCGGCGGTTACTGATGAACTGAACTCGCCAGATTTCGTGGCCTGGGTTTCAGAATTGACTGGAATCCCTGGCCTGATGGCCGACCCGATGCTGGAGGGTGGGGGCCTGCATCAGTCGGGGCCTGGCGGTTATCTAAATGTGCATACCGATTTCTCGATGCACCACTTTCACGCGAAGTGGCGCAGGCGCGTCAATCTGATTCTTTATTTGAATCCGGAATGGCGCGAGGAATGGGGCGGAGCGCTCGAATTGTGGGAGCAGAAAATGGCGCGCTGCGGGGCGAAGTATCCGCCGCTGCTCAATCATGCGCTCATTTTCACGACAGACGAGCGGTCTCTGCACGGCTTTCCGGATCCACTCACATGTCCCGAAGGTCAGTCGCGAAAGAGCCTGGCTTTGTATTACTACACGGTCGAAGAGGATAAGAAAACCGCGGGACATTCCACCGATTATTTTGCCAGGCCGCAGGATGGCTGGCGGAAATCGGCGATGATCTGGCTGGACAAGAAGGCGGTTGACCTTTACTCGCGAGCCAAGGCGCGGTTTGGTTTTTCCGATGCATTCGCCAGCCGAGTGCTGGGATTTTTGTCGAGGAAGAAGTAGCCTATACACCGATGTCCGCCAAGCGAACACTTTTCGAGAAAATATGGGACGCGCATCTGGTGGCGCAGCCGAGCGGCCGGTCGCCGATTATCTACATTGATCTGCATCTGGTGCACGAAGTGACGTCCCCGCAGGCTTTCGATGGCTTGCGAGTCTCGGGCAGAAAAGTGCGGCAACCCTCGCGGACCGTAGCGACCGTGGACCACAACATTCCGACCGAGCCGCGCGGAACTCCGATTACCGACCTCATCGCCGCCAAGCAGATCTCTGCGCTTCAAGCCAATTGCAAAGAGTTCGGAGTGCGGTTGTTCGACATGGATTCGCCTGACCAGGGAATCGTGCACGTGATTGGGCCGGAACTAGGGCTTACCCAGCCAGGGATGACGATCGTTTGCGGTGACAGCCACACCAGCACGCATGGCGCCTTCGGAGCACTCGCGTTTGGCATTGGAACCTCGGAAGTTGAGCACGTCCTGGCAACGCAATGCCTGGCTCAACAGAGGCCGAAGACGATGAAGATCGACGTCCACGGACAGCTGGCGGATGGCGTGACGGCGAAAGATCTGACGCTCGGAATCATCGGACAGATTGGCACGGACGGCGCGACTGGCCACGTAATTGAATATGCGGGCGAAGCGGTTCGCGGGCTTTCGATGGATGGGCGCATGACCCTGTGCAACATGAGCATTGAAGCCGGAGCGCGTGCTGGTATGGTTGCGCCCGATGAAGTGACTTTTGCGTACGTGAAGCGAAGGCGATTCGCTCCCCGCGATGGCGACTGGGGGCAAGCGGTCGAGAGTTGGCGCCGATTGCCGACGGACGAGGGTGCGGCGTTCGACAAAGTGGTGGAGATCGACGCGTCGCAGCTTTCTCCATTTGTAACCTGGGGGACGAATCCGGGGATGGTGGCTCCCGTGACGGGCCGCGTGCCGGAGTTCAGCAGTTTGAAAGATGGCGATCGACGGGCGGTCGAGCTGGCTTTGCAGTACATGGGGCTGGAGCCTGGAAAGCGTATTGAAGATATTGGTGTGGACCGGGTTTTTATCGGGTCGTGCACAAATTCTCGCCTGGAAGATTTGCGGGCAGCGGCCCGGGTTGCAAAAGGCCATCATGTGAGTGCGAAGGTTCGAGCGATGGTGGTACCGGGCTCGCAGACGGTGAAGCGTGCTGCGGAGCAGGAAGGGCTGGACAAGATCTTTGTCGATGCGGGGTTCGAGTGGCGAGAGTCGGGATGCTCGATGTGTTTAGGAATGAATCCGGACATTCTGCAGCCGGGAGAGCGCTGCGCTTCGACCAGCAACCGGAATTTTGAAGGACGGCAGGGACGCGGTGGGCGAACGCATCTGGTGAGCCCAATGATGGCGGCAGCGGCGGCCATTGCGGGGCACTTCACGGACATTCGGAATTGGAAGTATCAATGAGACTGAACGGAACGAAAATAATAGCAAGCACGACTACGAGGAACGCGCGATGAAGCCGTTTGGCGTACATCACGGCCGCGTGGCGCCGTTGGACAGGGTGAATGTGGATACGGACCAGATCATTCCCAAACAGTTTCTCAAGAGGATCGAGCGCACGGGCTTTGGCCAATTTTTGTTTTACGACTGGCGGTTCGCCCCAGACGGGAAGAAGAGCGCGGGTTTTATCCTGGACGAGCCGCCCTACGAGGGCGCCAGCATTCTTGTGGCGGGCAGGAATTTTGGATGCGGCTCTTCCCGGGAGCACGCCGTGTGGGCGCTGTCGGATTTCGGGTTTCGCGCGGTAATCTCTTCGTCATTCGCGGATATCTTTGCTAATAACAGCACGAAGAATGGGTTTCTGACCGTCCGTCTGAGCGAAGGGGAAGTCGCGGAGCTGATGCGGCGATCTCACGAGGTCGAGGATTATCAACTCACGGTGGACTTGGAACGTTGCGAAGTGCGTGACGACCGGGGCTTCAACGCGAAGTTTCCGATGGATGAATTCGTTCGGCATTGCCTGCTCAACGGGCTGGACGATATCGGCCTCACCTTGCAACACGAAGCGGAGATTGCGGCCTACGAAGCCCTGCATCCCGCGCCCTCCGGGCTGTAAGCCGATCCACCGTAAACCGACGGTAAAAGCGAGTAAAGATTTGTAAAACAGTTGGCGTTACCTTGACCCGCTTGGGCGAACGGTTGATGCTGTGTTGTACGGCTTTATGATGGTAGTGCGTCGGGTCCCAACCTCAAGTGTGTCTTCGGCGGGAACGAACGTGGCGTGAACCGATGTTCCTCCAGCAGATTTGCCGCGACGGAATGAAAATGAAAACGTCTAATGAATGGCAGTTTTGCGGGCGTTCTTCTGAGCATCCACAAGTTATTAAAACCGTGAACGTAACTCTATGAACTTTTCTCAAGGAGTATCTTCGCTCGTCCCTCGCTCTTGGCTTTCGCTGCCTCTGGCCATCGCCATGGGTGTGTGCGTATTTTCTTCCGGCTGTACCAGTGCTGACAAGCAGCAGAAGGCGCAAGCCGCAGCCCCGCACGCGGTCTCGGTCGCAATCGCCAAAGTGCAACAACAGGACATGCCGGTCTATCTGGTTGGACTGGGATCGGTGACCGCGTTCTACACGGCGAATATAAAGAGCCGCGTCGACGGGCAGATCATGCGGGTGAACTTTCAGGAAGGGCAGATCGTCAAAGAAGGCGACTTGCTGATCCTCATCGATCCGCGTCCCTACCAGGTTCAGCAGGAACAGATGCAGGCTCAGCTTTTCAAGGACCAGGCATCGCTGCGCGATGCCAGATTGAATCTGGACCGCTATACCACGCTGATTCCCTCGGGAAGCATCGCGCAGCAACAGGTCGATACGCAAAGGGCAACGGTGGATCAGCTCGACGGCCAAGTGCGCACAGACCAGGCGCAGATCGATAACGCCAAGTTGCAGCTGGTTTATTGCAACATTACGGCGCCATTCACCGGCCGCGTGGGGCTACGGCAAGTGGACCCGGGAAACATCGTTCATGCAGCGGATACGAATCCGATGCTAATCCTCACCCAATTGCAGCCGATAGCAGTCGTCTTTACGCTGCCTGAGGATCAACTGCCGACCGTGGCGCAGCACATGAAGAACTCCACGCTGCTGGTGGAAGCCTACAGCCGGGACAACCAAACTAAGCTGGCTACGGGCAAGCTGTTGACCATCGATAACCAGATCGATCAGACGACTGGAACGGCCAAACTGAAGGCTGTCTTCGATAACAAAGACAACCAGCTTTGGCCCAACCAGTTTGTGAATGCAAACTTGCTCCTCGAGACGCGGAAGAATAGCACCGTGCTGCCGACGGCGGCAATTTTGCGTGGTCCTCAGGGAGCGTTCGTCTATGCGGTGAAGAGCGACAAAACCGTTGAGGCACGGCCAGTAACGGTAACACTCGCACAGGGCAACATGACGGTAGTGACGAACGGAGTTGCGCCTGGGGATGTGGTGGTGACCGACGGACAGGACAAACTACAAACTGGCAGCTCGATTGAACCGCGCGACGCCGGCTCCGGCAACACGCCGAGCGCCAGGAGCACTGGTAGTGCCCCAATTTCAGGAATCCCGGCTTCATGAGTCCTTCAAGGCTATTTATTCTGCGCCCAGTGGCGACCACGCTGTTGATGGTGGGCGTGCTGCTGGTGGGCTGGGTTGCGTTCTTACAACTCCCGGTCTCCGCACTGCCTGAAGTCGATTACCCGACCATTCAAGTTGTAACGTTCTACCCAGGCGCGGATCCCGACGTGATGGCTTCGTCGGTGACTTCTCCGCTGGAACGCCAGTTTGGACAAGTCCCTGGACTGAGCCAGATGACCTCGACGAGTTCATTTGGCAGTTCCGTAATCACTCTGCAGTTCGGCCTCGATCAGAATATCGACGTGGAAGAACAGCAGGTGCAGGCCGCCGTGAACGCGGCATCTACGTTTCTTCCGGCGGATTTGCCGAATCCTCCCATTTACAACAAAGTAAATCCTGCCGATGCTCCGATTCTTACGCTGGCCCTGTCTTCGGATTCGCTGCCTTTATCCAAGGTGGAGGATCTCGCTGACACCGCGCTGGCGCAGAAGATCTCGCAGTTGCCGGGAGTGGGTCTGGTTTCGATCAGCGGTGGACAGAAGCCCGCGGTGCGAGTGCAAGTGAACCCGACGGCCCTCGCTTCCTACGGGTTGGGCCTGGAAGATGTTCGCAACGCATTGGCCGAAGCCAACGTGGATCAGGCCAAAGGCGTCATCGACGGTGCGCGCCAGTCCTACACCATCGGCGCCAACGATCAGCTTTTTGCCGCCGCCGAATATAAGCCGGTGGTCATCGCTTATCGCAATGGAGCTCCAGTAAGGGTTAGCGATGTGGCGAACGTAATCGATGGTACGGAGAACACGCGGCTCGCGGCATGGATGAATCAGACTCCTGCAGTCATCGTCAACATCCAGCGCCAGCCGGGAGCGAACATCATCAGTGTGGTCGACCGCATCAAGAAGTTGCTGCCGCAACTGCAGGCCTCGCTGCCATCCGCGGTCAAGGTGCAGATTCTTACGGACCGCACTACCACCATTCGTGCGTCCGTAAAGGATGTTGAGTTCGAGTTGGCGTTGACCATCGTGCTGGTAGTGGTCGTCATTTTCTTTTTCCTGCGGAATTTGCGGGCCACGTTTATTCCCAGCGTCGCAGTTCCATTGTCGATTGTGGGAACGTTTGGCGTGATGTACCTGCTCGGATACAGCCTCAATAATCTGACGCTCATGGCGCTGACCATCTCCACCGGCTTCGTCGTCGATGACGCCATCGTCATGATCGAAAACATCGATCGCTATCTGGAGGCTGGAGATTCGCCGCTGGATGCTGCGCTGAAGGGGTCGGGGCAGATCGGGTTCACCATTGTCTCGCTGACGGTCTCGCTGATTGCCGTGCTGATCCCTCTTTTGTTTATGGGCGATATTGTTGGCCGGCTCTTCCGCGAGTTCGCGGTCACGCTGGCAGTGACTATCCTGGTTTCGGCTGCAGTTTCATTGAGCTTGACGCCGATGATGTGCGCCAAGCTGTTAAAGCATCGCAAGGAGGGTGAGAAGGGCCGCTTCTACGAGGTCACGGAAGATTTTTACAACCGCGTCATTGCGTTTTACGGCCGCACCGTGAAGTGGGTGCTGAAACACCAGACGGCCACCTTGTTCGTCACCTTCGGGACTTTGGTTCTCACGCTGGTTCTCTACGTGGTTGTGCCCAAGGGATTTTTTCCGGTGCAGGATACGGGCGTGATTTTGGGAATTTCGGAAGCTCCGGATAACATTTCGTTTGACGCGATGTCGCTACGCCAACAGGAGCTGGCGAAGGTGATCCTCAAGGACAAAGATGTGGAGAGCCTGTCATCTTTTATCGGCGTGGATGGCACGAACACGACCCCCAACAGCGGCCGCATTCAAATCAATCTGAAGCCACGAGATGAACGCAACGACGATGCTTCGGGAATCATCCGTCGGTTGCAGCCTGAACTCTCTAAGGTCGATGGAATCACTCTTTACATGCAGCCGGTGCAGGACCTGACGGTGGAAGATCGGGTAAGCCGCACGCAATTCCAGTACTCCATTGAGGACGCGGACGCGCAGGAGCTGGCCCAGTGGACTCCCAAGCTGGTGGAGAAACTGCGGGCGCAGCCGGTACTGCGCGACGTGGCTACCGATCAACTGAATGGCGGTCTCCGAACCAATCTGACGATCGACCGCGATACGGCGTCGCGGCTGGGAATCTTGCCACAGGCCATCGACAACACGCTCTACGACGCCTTCGGTCAGCGGCTGGTTTCAATCATCTTTACGCAGTTGAATCAGTATCACGTGGTGCTGGAAGTTCTGCCGAACTTTGCCAAGACACCCGATGCGATGAATGATATATATGTCCGCCCTGCCAGCACCATTGCGAATTCGGGTGCGCCATCGGCCAATGCAGCCACGTCAACCACCAGCGGAGCGCCTGTTCCTCTTTCCACGTTTGTGCGGATGCAATCGACGAACACGCCGCTCGCGGTGAACCACCAGGGGCAGTTCCCGGTGGTGACGCTTTCGTTCAACCTGGCGCCGGGCGCCTCTCTGGGCGATGCCACGAAAGCGATCCAGCAAGTGGAGAAGGACATTCAGTTGCCCGCGAGTATTCACGCCTCTTTTCAGGGTACGGCCGCGGCATTTCAAAATTCGCTGTCGAGCGAGCCCTTTCTGATTCTCGCCGCGATCATCACGGTGTATATCGTGCTGGGCGTGTTATATGAGAGCTACATTCACCCCATCACGATTCTCTCCACTCTGCCCTCGGCGGGCGTAGGCGCGATTCTGGCTCTGGAGATCACGGGTAACGATCTGACTGTGGTTGCACTGATCGGCATTATCTTGCTCATCGGCATTGTCAAGAAGAACGCCATCATGATGATCGACTTCGCTCTCGAGGCCGAACGGGAAGAACATAAGCCGCCGGAGGAAGCGATTTTTCAAGCTTGTTTGCTGCGCTTCCGGCCGATCATGATGACGACAATGGCCGCGCTGCTGGGTGGCTTGCCGTTGGCGCTGGGATCGGGAACCGGCGCAGAGTTGCGGCGTCCGCTCGGCATCACCATCGTGGGTGGATTGATTCTCAGCCAGCTGCTTACTCTTTACACCACGCCGGTGGTCTATTTGTGGTTTGACCGGCTGGCGCACCGGTTTGAGAGGTACAAGATCGGCAATCCGATTCCGCACGAACTGTCCGCGGATTCAGGGGATTAAGCTTTGCTATTTCAAGCATGAGTATTTCGGCTCCATTTATACGGCGTCCGATTGGCACATCGCTGCTGGCAGCGGCCCTGCTGCTTTCGGGGATTCTTGCCTTCAATTATCTTCCGGTGGCTTCGTTACCGCGGGTAGATTTTCCGGTAATCGCTGTGGGCGCACAGCTGCCGGGGGCAGATCCGCAGACGATGGCTTCCGCCGTGGCCACGCCGCTGGAGCGGCAGTTCGGACGCATCTCCGGCGTGAACCAGATGACCTCATCGAGCCAGCTGGGCTCGACCGCAATCGCGCTGCAATTTGATTTGAACCGGAACATTGATGCGGCAGCGCGTGATGTGCAAGCCGCAATCAACGCGGCGCGCAGTCAACTCCCTGCAAACCTGCCGAGCAATCCGACCTATCGCAAGATCAATCCCGCGGACGCTCCTATCCTGATTCTGGCGCTCACTTCAGACACGGTTCCGGTGGCACGCTTGTATGACACCTCCGACTCGATTCTGGCGCAGAAGCTCGCCCAGGTGAATGGAGTTGGCCAAGTGTTCACTTACGGTTCGGCGCCACCAGCGGTGAGAGTCGAAGTCAATCCGATGCTGCTCAATAAGCTCGGAGTGGGCTTGGACACGGTGCGCAACGCTCTCAACCTGGCCAACGCGAACCAAGCCAAGGGGCAGGTCTCGAATGAGACGACCTCAACATCCTTCGAGGATAACGATCAACTCTTCACTGCGGATCAGTACCGGCCGCTAATTGTTGCTTACCGCAATGGGGGACCGGTGCGGCTGAGCGACGTGGCGGAGGTGCAGGACTCGGTGGCGGATGTGCACAACCTCGGCTTGGCCAATGGGAAGCCCGGGGTGCTGGTCGTTATCTTCCGCCAGCCCGACGCCAACGTCATTGAGACCGTGGACCGGGTGCGCGCTCTGATGCCGTATCTCCAGTCCTCGATTTCTCCGGCCATCAAACTGGAAGTCGTGATGGACCGCACAGTCACGGTCCGCGCGTCGGTGAAGGACATTGAAACCACGTTGCTGATTTCGATCGTACTGGTGATCATGGTGGTTTTCGTATTCCTGCGCACGGTGCGTGCCACGGTGATTCCCAGCATTGCCGTGCCGCTTTCGCTGGTGGGCACTTGCGGCGGGATGTATTTACTCGGCTACAGCCTGGACAATCTGTCGCTGATGGCGCTGGCCATCTCTACCGGTTTCGTGGTGGATGACGCCATCGTGGTGCTGGAAAACATCACGCGCTACGTGGAACAGGGCATGGATGCAGTTCAGGCGGCATTCAAAGGAGCCGCGGAAATCGGGTTTACCGTCATTTCCATGAGTGTCTCACTCGTCGCGGTATTCATACCCTTGCTGATGATGGGCGGGATCGTGGGGCGTCTGTTTCGCGAGTTCGCGGTGACTCTGAGCATGGCGATTGGAGTTTCATTGCTGGTCTCACTGACCACGACGCCTACAATGTGCGCCAAGTTCCTGCGTCCCGCGGTGCATGATCAGAGGCACAATGTAATCTACCGCATCAGCGAATGGTTCTTCGATAAAACTCTGGCGGCGTACCGACATACGTTGAGGAGAGTTTTGGACTATCAACTGGTGACACTTATCGTGACCATACTGGTGGCATGCTTAAGCGTTTATCTCTACATTATCGTGCCCAAAGGCTTTTTCCCCCAGCAGGATACGGGGCGCATCGGGGGTTCGGTGCAAGCGGCACAGGACATCTCATTCCAGGCGATGCGCGGCAAGATGGAAGAGTACGTGAAAATCGTACTGAAGGATCCGGCGGTCGATACGGTAGTCGGATTCGCGGGCGGAGGCTCGGCAACAAATCAGGGCCGGTTCTTCGTCATGCTGAAGCCGCTGGCGGAACGCGGCAAATGCCCGGCACACCATTTCTGGCAATCATGCCCTAACGTTACTGCTGACGATGTGGTCAACCGCCTTCGTGGCAAACTAGCGGTCGTGCCGGGCGCTACGTTGTACCTGCAATCGTTTCAAGACTTAACCATCGGCGGCCGGCAGAGCAATGCGCAGTACCAGTACACTTTACAAGGCGAGGATTTGAACGAGCTCAACACTTGGGCGCCCCTGTTGTTCCAGAAAATGCGCGCCCTGGCGCAACTCCGCGACGTGAATACCGACCAACAAGATAAAGGACTACAAGCCCGGCTGGTGATTGATCGCGACACTGCCAGCCGCTTGGGCGTCGCCGCGCAGGATATCGACAACGCGCTCTACGACGCCTTTGGTCAGCGGCAGGTTTCCACCATGTACCGGCCGCTGAATCAATACCACGTGGTGATGGAAGTCGCGCCGCAGTTCCAACAGACGACCGAAGCCCTGCAGAACATTTACTTGCGCTCCTCCGACGGCGCGCCGATACCCCTGGCAGCGTTCACCCACTTCACGCCCTCGAATATACCTTTAGCTGTGAACCACCAGAGCCAATTTCCTTCGGTCACGATTTCATTCAACCTGGCTCCCGGAGTTTCTCTGGGACAGGCGACGCTAGCCATCGAGAAAGTCCAACGCTCCATTGGCTTCCCTACTACGATTCAGGCGACTTTTCAGGGCACAGCGGCCGCATTCAAGGATTCGCTCTCGAGCGAACCAGTCCTGATTCTCACCGCGCTGATTACGGTTTATATCGTGCTTGGGATGTTGTACGAGAGTTACATTCATCCGATCACAATTCTTTCAACGCTACCGTCCGCCGGCGTAGGCGCGCTCCTGGCCTTGATTTTGACGCACAACGAGCTCAACGTGATCGGCACGATCGGCATCATCCTGCTGATTGGCCTGGTGAAAAAGAACGCCATTATGATGATCGACGTCGCGCTGGATGTGGAAAGGACGCAAAGGAAAAAACCAGTAGACGCCATCTACGAGGCTTGCTTACTGCGCTTCCGTCCAATCATGATGACAACCATGGCGGCTCTGCTGGGCGGGCTGCCGCTGGCGTTGGGTACCGGAACCGGCTCCGAGCTCCATCGTCCGCTCGGCATCACAATCGTCGGCGGACTCATCGTAAGCCAGGCACTGACTCTGTTCACCACCCCGGTCGTGTATGTTTATTTGGATCGGTTGCGGTTGGCATTGCGCGGTGGAGAAAATCTGTCGTTGGCCGGCCCGGCTCAACCAAGCCCGGCGCACTCAGCGGACTAAGCACTTAGAAGAAAGTCAGCGAAACATGGAATCGGTCTAGCCGCGTGCAACCTGCTTTCAGAAGCAGTGCATCGCAGAGTCAGTGGGACGGTCATCCAGAGGCTTGGGGAATCACTCCCCTTTTTCTTGCTCCGACCATATGATAAACAATGTGTTGTTTCCATGCCGATTTCCCGGCAGCCGGGTATTATTGTTCTTCGCCTTCAAATTCTCGCAGGAGTCACGGATGCTTCAGAAAGCACTTGGGCTGGTATTTGTTTTTGCGGTCATTGCCGGTGGTGTGAGTTGTGGCAGTAACGCCAGTCACTACGTCTACGCGACCGTTCCGGCCGCGAGCCAATTGGCGGTCTTTCGGGAAGATCCCTATTCCGGTGTGCTGACGCAGCTTCAGGAAAGTCCCTACACGGTGGGCAGCGGAGCTTACTCCGTGGTGATCCATCCATCCGGAAAATTTTTGTACGTCGCAAATCCCGGACAGGGGGAAAACGACGTTTCGCTGTTCGACATAAATAGCGACGGAACGGTGAGCGAAGTGACGCCAAGAACTCCCGTGGGAACGCAGCCGTTTCTTCTGGCAATGGATCCTGCGGGCAAGTACTTATACTGCGCGAATGCCTTGTCGAACGACATTTCGGCTTTCTCGATCGATGCGAGCAGCGGCGTGCTTACCGCGGTGACCGGGTCGCCGTTTCAGATTCGCTTATCCGTCAAGAGCATGGCGTTGTCGCCCTCGGGTAATTTTCTTTACGTCAGCGCTCCGTACTCCTCTACGAGCGGGGTTATTGCAGTCTTCAGCATAACCTCTGGAGTACTGTCCTCGAGTCCGGTCGTTGGAGGGCTCACCTTCACCGCAGATAATAATCCTGCGAGCATAGCAATAGCTCCCAGCGGTAAATACCTCTACGCGGCGAACTCTGCGGCCAATTCCATCTCCATCTACTGCATCGCTCCGTGCGCCTACGCCAGCAGTCCCACCCCTGGCACGCTGGGGAATATTCCTCAATCTCCTCTTGCTGACAACTTTCAGCATCCGGTATCACTCATTCTGGACTCTACGGGTAGCTATCTTTACGTAGCGAATCAAGGATCCAACAACGTCGCGACCTATTCGATTACGTCCAGTACGGGCTTTCCCGTCGAAGTGACGGACTCTCCATTCGCAACCGAAACGGAGCCAAGCTTCCTCGCCGTAGATCCGAATAGCAAGTACTTGTACGTGGGAAACCAGACCGGATCCGCCGGCATTCAAGCGTTCGGCATCGCCAGCGGAAGTTTGAATACTATCGCAACCTATAATGTAGGGAACACTCCCACTTCAATTGCGATCTTGCCGTAGTCGAAGCAAAGCGATACTATGACTTTCCTCGCTCGCCTCGGTGTGTAAGGGCGTGTGTGGTATTGCTTTTTTACGAGGGATAGCAAACAAAAATCCTCAACTCTGCGACAATACGTACGCCGGCACACGGCAGTCCGTTGCAACCGCGACGGGGATCCCCGCCATCTAATCGAGAAAGGCTTCTCGGATTCGGTCGGCTTGGGGGCGGGTTCCGTGCCGAGACCAAGGTCAGGACTCAGAACCCATGAAGATCGCAAGCGCCGCGAGCGCGTTCCCCAAGAATTACTATTCCCAGAAAGTTCTCCTAGAACGCCTGCAAGATTATTGGGGAGCTCAACTCAAGAATCCTTTGCTGCTGGCGCGGTTGCACCGTAACGTAACGGTGGATGGGCGCTACCTCGCGATTCCCGCCGAACAGTATGTGGACATCAAAACCTGGGGGGAAGCCAACGACATCTGGATCAAAGTGGCGCAGGAATTGGGAGAGCAGGCTCTTTGCCTCGCTCTTCACAATGCCGGAATGAAGCCACAAGATTTGGGAGCCTTGTTGTTCACGACGGTCACTGGAGTTGCGAGCCCTTCGATCGATGCGCTGCTGATCAACCGCATGGGCCTTCCCGCCAACATCCGCCGCACGCCGATCTTTGGCTTGGGATGCGTAGCGGGTGCGGCGGGGATCGCTCGCGCTTACGATTACGTTCGTGCCTATCCTTCGCAAGCTGCGGCACTGGTCTCGGTTGAACTTTGTTCGCTTACTTTGCAGCGCGAGGATCTGTCAGTCGCGAACCTGATCTCGTCTGGACTTTTCGCCGATGGTGCAGCCGCCGTGATTGTCACCGGCGAGGACTTCGCATCGTCGAATGGCCACAATTCGGGGCCTACAATTCTCGCGACGCGCTCGATTTTTTATCCTGCCACGGAAGAAATGATGGGCTGGAACATTTCCGAGAAGGGTTTCCGCATCATACTTTCTACGGAGGTCCCAACCCTGATCCGGGAAAATTTGGGTAAGGACGTGGACGCTTTTCTGGCCGACAATGGTCACAAGCGGAGCGAACTAAAAAGCTTCGTTTTGCACACCGGCGGACCGAAGGTGCTTGACGCTTCGGCGGCTGCGCTGGGACTACACAACGGAGAACTGGATGCCTCCTGGGATTGTTTGCGCAAAGTGGGAAATCTCTCGTCGGCTTCCGTTCTGTGCGTGCTGGAGGACGTGATGAAGCATCGGCGTCCTGAGCCTGGCGCCCTCGGCCTGCTGGCCGCGATGGGGCCAGGATTTTGCTCCGAGCTTCTGCTTCTGCAATGGTGAGAGTGAATAGTTGCTGAACTCAACGGATGTATTCGTCATCGGTGGCGGCCCGGCAGGACTGGCCGCAGCAATCGCCGCCCGGCAGCAGGGATTCCGCGTGGTCGTGGCCGACGGGGCGAAACCACCGATCGATAAAGCTTGCGGCGAAGCGCTGATGCCGGACGCGATTGTGGCGCTGGGGAAGCTGGGAGTTACGCTGTCGGCTGCGGACGCATGTTCCGTACGAGGGGTTCGCTTTCTCGGTTCCGGGTTGTCCGCAGAGGCGGTTTTTCCTTCTGGCCATGACGGCCTCGCGATTCGCCGGACGACCTTGCATCGTATTCTGACGGAACGCGCCGCGGGGCTGGGCGTCGATCTGCTATGGCAATGCGCGGTCACCGGGATTTCAGGGGAAAGTGTGCGATTGGGAAACTGCAGCGTGCGAGCATCGTGGATCATCGGAGCCGACGGCTCGAATTCACGGGTGCGGACGTGGGCCAATCTCGAGCCTCGCTCAGGGACGGGCTCTCGATATTCCTTTCGCCGGCATTATCGCGTCAAACCCTGGACGGATCGGATTGAGATCTACTGGGGAAAACACAGCCAAGGGTATATGACAGCGGTGAGCGGTGATGAGGTCTGCGTGGCTGTGGCTTCGCAAAATCCGGGACTGCGCCTGGAAAAATCTTTGACCGATTTTCCGGATCTGAGCGAGCGATTGTCCAGGGCCGTGGCAACCTCGACTGAAAGAGGCGCGCTCACAGCGAATCGCCAATTGAAAAACGTCTGGCGGGGAAATGTCGCGTTGGTCGGTGACGCTTCCGGCACGGTTGATGCGATTACTGGCGACGGTCTGGGTCTTTCGTTCAGCCAGGCCGCAGTGCTGGCGAACTGTCTCAGTATGGGTGATCTGCGCGGTTACCAGGCCGCTCACCGCCGCCTGTCGTTCCGTCCCTTGTGGATGGCGCGATTGATGTTGATGCTGGATGGGCATCCGCTCATACAGCGTCGTACCCTGCAAGTTTTCCGCAAGCATCCCGATGTTTTTCGCAGGCTGCTGGCTCTACATGTAGGGAACTTCAGTCCCATGCATCTGGCTATGGATGGGCTCACCTTGGGATGGGGACTGCTGACCACATAATCCATGAAAGAAGACGCTCAGGCTTTTCTGCGGAGTCGGGTGCGCCGGGCTATCCTAACGGTTTTATTTCTCTCATTGTCCGTTGCGGCCGCCGCGCAGAATGCGGCTTTGCAGCTAGATCCGCAGCACACCACCATCAATTTCACGCTCGGAGATGTGCTTCATACAGTTCGGGGAACGTTCCAGCTAAAGCGAGGAGCGCTGCGTCTCGATCCCGCCTCGGGGAAACTCACGGGCGAAATCGTGGTGGATGCCAAGAGTGGCCAAAGTGGCAACGGAATGCGCGACCGGAAAATGCATCGCGAAGTGCTGGAGAGCGATCGTTACCCGGAAATAGTTTTCCGTCCGGATCGCGTCGACGGAGCGGTATCACTGTCGGGAACCTCCTCTGTCCGCGTCCGCGGAATTTTCGCAATCCACGGTGCGGAGCATGAACTGACGGTCCCGGCTGAAGTCAAGATGGCTCCTGGTTATTGGACCGCGACGCTGCACTTCGCCGTGCCCTACGTGCAATGGGGGATCAAGAATCCGAGCACGTTGTTTTTGCAGGTCAGCGAGTCGGTTGATATCGACCTGACTGCCTCGGGAAACCTGACTCAACCGTAATCTGATTCGCCGGTCGTCCTCTATCAGTATCCTTCTTGTGGAGCGATTCCCTTGCCTTCGGTGCATTCGTAGCATCGACCGGCTGCGAGGTTCGTGAATTCTTCTACTCTGCCGCTGGGCCAAGTGACGACAACGTGTTCGACACGGTCGCGCTTCTCCAGGCCAAACGTCAGCGGGAGTTCGGATTGCGACAGATAGCTCGATCCACTCTTTACCATTCGTGTCTGGCTCAACCCGCCGGAAACGATGTGGACCGTAGCTCCGATGGCATCGCGATTGGACTTCGTGCCGACCAGGCGGAAACGTATGCTGCGATTTCCGGCAAGCTGGTCGTTCCGGTACAAGTGGGCGACGCCATTGTTTGTGGTGAGCAACAAGTCGAGATCTCCGTCGCGATCGAAGTCCCCATACGCAAGCCCGCGTCCGACCTTGGGCTGGTCGAAGCCTCCGCCGAGTTCGCTAGCGACGTCGTGAAACCTGCTGCGTCCGTCGTTGAGAAACAAGAGCGGAGACTGAGCGTATCCCACGTTGCCGCGAATATTGCGCACCGTCTCATCAATGTGTCCGTTCGCTACCGCAAGGTCGAGCCAGCCGTCCAAATTGGCGTCGAGAAAAACACATCCAAAGCCGAGACTATTCTTAGAAGCCATGCCCACGCCAGCCTGAGCCGCGACGTCTTCGTAGGTCTTCCCGCTGAACTCGTACAGGCCAGTCATCTCGTTGTCGAAGTTCGTAATGGCCACACCTGATTTGCCGGAGTTCGTGAAATCGGCAATATCCACGCCCATGCCGGCACGGGCCTTACCTTCGGTGCTGAAGGCCAATCCAACCTCGACAGCCACGTCCTTGAACGTTCCATTGTGCTGGTTGCGGTAGAGTTTGTTGGGTTGAGTGTCGTTCGCGACCAGCAGATCGGGCCAACCATCCTGGTCGTCATCGAGCATGGCGACGCCAAGGGATTTTGAACTGCTATCGAAAATGCCACTGGAGGCGGTGACGTCCTCGAAGGTTCCATTGCCGCGATTGTGAAATAGCCAGCACGTCTCGCCGCGGTAAGCTTCCGGCGTGCAATAAGACTTGTGCCTGCCGTCGAGACTGCAGAAGACGTCGTGCTCGGGCGACCACTTCACATAGTTACAAACGAAAAGATCGAGCAGACCATCGCGGTCGTAGTCGAACCACAAAGCAGAGCTGCTGAAGGCTTGACGCTTACCTAACCCACTGGCGAGGGTTACATCGACAAAGGTTCCCTTGCCGGTATTGTGGAACAGCCGGTTCTGGCCTACACAGGTGATGAGAATGTCAGGGAAGCCGTCGTTGTCATAGTCGCTGACAGCCACGCCCATGCCGTACATCTCAACGTCGAGTCCGGCGCGGGAAGTAACGTCGGTGAAGGTTCTGTTTCCGTCGTTGTGATACAGCCGCAGCGTGGAGTGCCGCTGCTTGTGGCCGGGCCAATCCATTCCGTTGACGAGGAGAATGTCCTGCCAGCCGTCGCGGTCGTAATCGAGGAAGGCACAGCCGGAACCCATGGTTTCGGGAAGAAATTTTCCTCCAAAGGCGCCGCTGTTATGCTGGAATTGGAGGCCGGAGCTCGAGGTTACGTCCACGAAGCGAAGGCCGGGGGAAGGCCCGGCACCGCCTTGCAAGCCGAGGGCGCGCGGGGAGAGCAGTTGGGATGCGCATGCAAGCCCCGCCATGTTGCGCAGAAAAGATCTGCGATTCACGGAACGTTCACCAGCCCCGCGCGAATGGCATAAACAACCAGCTCCGCAGTCTTGTGAATTCCCAGCGCATTCATGATGTTCGCGCGATGAACCGCAACCGTATTGGCGCTGAGCTCGAGGGCCGATGCGATCTCTTTGTTCGACTTGCCATCCACAATCATCTGTAACACTTCGAGCTCGCGGGGAGTCAGCCCACTGCTGCGCTCGCCGCGGAGTACGGAATGCTGCTCCACCTGAGGATCGAAAATCGTTTCTCCGCCGGCGACGCGCCGGACGGCCGGCCCCAGCTCCAGGTTGATTGCATTCTTGAGAATGTATCCCTTGGCGCCAGCTTCGATCGCCTGCCGTACCCAAGTGCTCTCGGAATGCATGCTGAGCATGAGGATTGCCGTCTCCGGAAGATCTTCAAGAATCTGCCGCGTCGCGTCGAGGCCGTTTGTCTTCGGCAGAGCGCAGTCCATGACTACGACCTGCGGCCGCAACTCCTGCGCGAGCCGGACGGCCTCTTCCCCATCGCCGGCTTCGCCCACCACCTGTATGTCCGGCTCATCTTCCAACATGCGCCGGAACCCTCGCCGCACCAGGCCGTGATCATCGACTAGCAATACCGTAATCTTTTTTGTCATGGGGATTGGTTTCAGAAGCAATGGTCTCAATCTTTTCGCGCGGGGCAGTCAGGCGCAACATTGTGCCCCCGGCGCTGGGTAATGAAAATGCAATTCTTCCTCCCATCAACTCGGCGCGTTCGCGCATGGCGACGAGACCAATGCCTTGCTTCACGGGCTGCCCGTTAAAGCCTGCGCCGTGATCTTCCACCTCCAATTCAAGCTCCGAAGGTAGAAACCGCAACCGCACCCAAGCCTGCTTCGCGCCGGAGTGCCGCGCCACATTGTTCAATGCTTCCTGCAGCACGCGATAGATTTGCACTGTTGCACCGGCATCGATAGTGAACGGCACGCCTTGCTTTTCATAGGATATGGCAATTCCGGTCTGCCGTTCCACGGTTGGAATGTACCAATCGAGCGTGGTCTCCAACCCCGCCTCATCCAGCATAACCGGATGCAGCGCCTGCGACAGGCTTCTGACGCGATCCAGCGTGTCCTGAGCGATCTGGCGGACTTCGTGCAGATCCGTTCGCAAAGACGAGCCTTCCGGAGCGTGAGCGCCGGCGCGGCCGAGCATCGCTCCCATCGCCGTCAGAATCTGGCCGAATTCATCATGCAACTCTCGGGAAATATAACGTAAGGTCGACTCCTGGGTTGCAATTAGTTTTTGCGCGAGCTCGCTACGCCGCTCTGAAAGCTCAGCCATGCGCGCAAACAGCCGGCGGTTCCACCGGATCATGGAGAATCCAGTCAACAGAATCGCGCCCAGCGTCGCGGCCAGGAACACATACACTTGCCGCTGCACGCGGTCATAAATCTGGATGATGCGCTGCGCCGCTTGTTCTTCGTTCTCGCTGTTTTGTACCAGAAATCGAGCCACCGTGGTACTCAGCGCCGCCTGCCGCGCCTGCAACGAGAGTTGGATTTGTGTTCGCGCATCTTTTTCCTTGCCCGCGCCCGCCAGAGCAAAGACACGGTCCACCGCATCCCAGAATTGCGCCAGCGACACGCTTAAGGAAGCGCTTTGGTCCGCCGTACGTCCGGCCGGAGCCAATGCGGCTTCCAGGCGCATGGCATCGTCCAAATCAGTGCGGATGCGTTGGAACTGCGCCGACCAGGCAGTAAGAGGATACGGTTCGTCGTTGTCGATCATGTCCCGCATGGCGACCGCGAGCAGATTCAGATCGTTCTGGATGCGCAGCAACTGCAGGGAATCTTTGCGGTTGCGGTCAATCAGTTCGGATTGGAGCCTGCGCAAACCAGCCACTTGCCAGGTGATATACGCCGAATAGGCCACGACTGCCGCGAGTGTGATGACCAGGCCGAGCAACAAACCTGCGGTTGGAGAACGCTCCGGCGAAGACTGGCGAGACACGCCCCGAGGATACAACGGCTGGCCCGGACATGTCACAATGCTGTAGCCACAAGCGAGCAATTAATGAAGCGAATCAAGCTTGGCGGGAGTCCAACAGGAGATTGAGTACCGAGCCCACAGCAGCCCAGAAGAAACCCAAAGTCGAGAGACTCCGCGCCATCTTGCCGGAAGTCTGCAAGCTGATGCGTCCGCGGCGGGGGCTTCTGGCGCTCGGTTTCGGGCTGATGGTGATCAACCGCGTAGCCGCTTTGGTCCTACCTTACTCCACGAAATTCCTGATCGATACAGTCATCAACAAGCACCGCATGGATAAATTGGTGCCGCTGGTACTGGTTGTGCTCGGGGCTACGGTGGTGCAGGGCGTTACCTCTTTTTCGCTGACGCAGTCGTTGTCGAAGGCGGCGCAAAGGCTGATCACGGAGCTGCGTCAACAGGTGCAGGCCCATATCTCGCGCCTGCCAGTTGCCTTTTACGACGTCAACAAAACCGGCAGCCTGGTCTCCCGCATCATGAGCGACGTAGAGGGTGTGCGGAACCTCCTGGGAACCGGGCTCGTGGATTTCGCGGGAGGGCTGGTCACCTCCGGAATCGCGCTGGTCTTACTGCTGCGCACCAGCCCGCAGATGACTTTGATCGCGGTGGGTTCGCTTGTGTGCTTCGGCATCTCATTAAACAAGGCATTCGCGACCATCCGGCCGATTTTCCGCGAGCGGGGCAAGATCAATGCCGAGGTCACGGGCCGGCTCACCGAATCGCTGGGGGGAGTGCGAGTGATCAAGGGGTATCACGCGGAACAGCGCGAGGAAGCAGTGTTTGCGACCGGTGTTCGGCGCCTGCTCGATAACGTAATGCGTACTCTCACCGCAACGTCGGTGATGAGCCTTTCGGCAAGCGTTCTGTTGGGCTGTGTGGGCGCGGTCACCATGTATGTGGGCGCACATCAGATCGCTTCCGGCACGCTGACGGTTGGTGGATTTGTCTCCTATACCTTGCTGCTCGGGTTCCTGGTTGCGCCCATCATGCAGATTGTTTCCATCGGAACCCAGCTTACCGAAGCGTTGGCCGGTCTCGAACGGACGCAGGAGATCATGCG
>Ga0074045_10000773_pt1 | contig 31317 bp, 28 predicted proteins | sample BogForMeECP23OM2_FD_94442 | JGI IMG/M metagenome (GOLD analysis project Ga0074045, IMG submission 94442) | Bog forest soil microbial communities from Calvert Island, British Columbia, Canada - Bog Forest MetaG ECP23OM2 | ecosystem: Environmental > Terrestrial > Soil > Wetlands ...
CGCATGAAAGCCAATCAGCCCGGTGAGCGGATGGGGTCAAGGCCGAAGCCGCCGCAGGCGGGGGCGCGCAGCGCCCGCCTTGAGCCCGGCCGAGCACCGGGCTACCCCTCATCTTCACAGTTGCTCACCGTCCCGTCGCTCCGCGACGGGTCCCCTCCCTCTCCCCCCTGAAGGGCGGAGAGGGGTTTCAGGCCGGCGGCGTTTCCCAATAGAGTTCGTCCATCGCCGACATGCCGCCCCAGATCGAGGTCGGTATGTTCCCCAAGCCCCTGTCGTAGACCGTGGAAAACGGGACCACGTTGACATAGGCGATCGGCACGTCGTCGACGACGATCTTCTGGAACTCGGTGTAGAGGGCCTCGCGCCTGGCGGGGTCGATCTCGGGGCCGGCGGCTTCGAGCAGCTCATCGACCTTCGGGTTGCGGTAGTTCTGGGTGTTCGACCAGATCACGCCCTGGCGAATGTTGCTCGACAAATAGGTGCGATCGACGCCGATCACCGGGTCGCCCCAATTGAATACGACGTCCATGCTCATGTCGAAATCCCATGAGTTGACCCGCTGCGCCCAGGTCGGGAAATCGGGCGAGGCGCGGACCTGCACTTCGATCCCGACCTTCTTCAATTGCGGCCTCAGATACTCGGCGACGCCCTTCTGCTGTACGCTCGGACCGGGAATGTAGTCGACCGTCAGCGCGAAACGCGTGCCATCGGCGCCGCGCTTCAGCCCGGCCTCGTCCAACAGCTTGTTGGCCTTGTCGAGGTCGAGCGCGTAATGCTCGACATCGGCGGTGTAGAACGGGCTGTCGGGGTGGATCGGTCCGGTGGCGGGGCGGCCGCGGCCCAAGAGCAGCTTGTCGGTGACGAATTTGCGGTCGAAGGCGTAGGCGATGGCCTGGCGCACGCGCTTGTCGTCGAGCGGCTTCTTGGTCAGGTTGAACTCGAGCCAGTTGAGCGGGCCGATGCCGGCATAGCCCTTATCGGTAACCGCGAGATGCGGTTGCTTTGCCAGGCGGTCGATGTCGCGCGGCTCGCTGGCGAAAAACTGGACGTGCGTCTGGCGCTGCTCCATCCCGACCACCAGTGCGGTCTGGTCACTGATGATCTGCAGAATGATCCGGTCGAGATAGGGGCGGTCGGGCAGGAAGAACTTGTCGAAGCGCTCGAGGGTGATGTGATCGGAGGGCGTGAACTCGGCCAGCTTGAACGGCCCCGAGCCGATCGGCGTGCTGTTCTTGGGGTTGATCTTGAGGTCGGTGCCGTCGTCGAAATAGTGCTTCGGCAGGATCGGGCAGAGCGCCGGCGAGAGCGCGAGGAGGATCGCGGGATGGCGATGCGCCAGGCGGATCACCGCGGTTTGCGGGTCGGGCGTCTCGACGCTGTCGACCGGCGCGAACATGTCCTTGAACGGGTGGTCCTTCTTGATCGCCAGGATCGAATAGGCGACATCCTCGGAAGTGACCGGATGGCCGTCGTGGAAGACCGCGTTGTCGACCAGGTCGAGGGTGACGGAGAGGCCGTCGTCGGCGAGCTTCCAGCTCTTGGCGAGGTAGGGATGTGGCGTCCATTCGGCGTCGTAGCGCAGCGGGCTGGCGAAGATCTGGATGCCGGGGACCGCGGTGGCGACGCCCGACTGCACCGCCGGGTTGAGATGGCGCGGGGTGCCGGCACCGAACGCGACGATGGCGGTGCCGCCGCGCCTTCCCGCCGGCGGCGCCTCGGCGCCCGCAGCCGCTGGCGCCAGCGCCATCGCGGAAGACAGAGCGATAAAGTGCCTGCGAGAGAGGCGGGGCATGATGGATCTCCTGATCGCGGCGCGATCAACTGCAGCCGATTATGACGCGCTGCGCCAGCGGCGCAAATTGGGCGAATGAGCACGGCATGCGATGCGGAATGACGCGATGATCCCGGCGACCGTCATCGGCGGCTTTCTCGGCGCCGGCAAGACGACATTGGTCAATCACCTGTTGCACAACGCGACGCGGCGCTATGCCGTGCTCGTCAATGATTTTGGTGCCGTCAATATCGACGCCGGCCTGATCGAGGCGCGCGGCGATGCCGTGATCGCGCTGACCAATGGCTGCGTCTGCTGCTCGATCGGCGCGGATCTCGGCGCGGATCTCGGCGCCGCTCTCGCCGACCTGGCGGCGCGCCATCCGGCGCCGGAGCGCGTGGTGATCGAGGCGAGCGGCGTCGGCGACCCGTGGCAGGTGGCCCAGCTCTGCCTGGTCGAACCCGGCTTCGCCCTCGATGCGATTATCGTGGTGGCGGATGCCGCGGCGTTTCCCGATCAACTGATCGATCCCTACTTGGCCGACACGGTGCGCCGGCAAATGGCGCGCGCCGACCTCGTCATCGTCAACAAGAGCGATTGCGCCGACCCGCCGCTGCGCGCCGCCGTCGCGGCCGCGATCGCGCTGATCCGCCCGGAGGCGGCGATCGTCGAGGCCGAGTGCGGCGCCATTCCGGGGAGCTGGCTCGACTTTGCCGCCGAGCCGCACGACGCCGCGGCCGCCGACCACCGCGGGCACGAGCACGGCCACCCGTTCTGCAGCTGGCTGTGGCGCGACCCTCGCTCGTTCGATCGCGACCGGCTGGCGGCGCTGCTGCGACAGCTGCCGCCGGCGGTGCTGCGCGTCAAGGGCTGGTGCCGCGTGGGGCCGGCCGGCGAATGGCGCCTGCTCAACTATGCCGCCGGGCAATGGAGCCTGGCGCGATCGGCGCCGCCGCCGGCCGCGGATGCCGCGCTGGTGCTGATCGGCACGGCGGCGCTGCCGCCGCCGCAAGTCCTGGCAGAGATGTTCGACGCGGCACTCTTCTGATCAGCCCTAACAAGGAACAACATGGTTCTACGGGCACGATATTAGTAAAGCGCTTCCCCGGCGAAAGCCGGGGCCCACCCTTCCAGCGCTCGGCAGGCGGACCGGTGGGTCCCGGCTTTCGCCGGGAAAGCGCTCTGGTGGCGGTTTCATCCAGGATGGGTCGGCCGGCCCAGACCGGTGGGTGACTCGCACGGGAAGACATCGCCGCCGAGCACGGTCGCTCAGACCCGGATGTCCTTCAGCGCCTCGGGTGCCACCGCCAGCGGGTCCTCGTCGAGGACCGCGAAATCAGCGAACTTGCCGACATCGATGCTGCCGACCAGGTGATCGAGCTTCAGGGTGAAGGCGGGGCCGAGGGTGATCGCATGCAATGCCTCGGCAACGCCGATCCGCTCGCCCTCGCCGAGCCGGCGGCCCGAGGCGCTCAACCGGTTGACCGCACACCACGCGGTGAACAGCGGTCCCAGCGGGGTCACCGGTGCGTCGCAGTGGATGGCGAGCGGCACGCCGACCCGCAAGGCCGTGCCGCAGGCGTCGAGCCGGGCAACACGCGCCGGGCCCATCGTCAGATCGCAATGCTGGTCGCCCCAATAATAGAGGTGGTTGGCAAACAGGTCGACGCACATGCCGAGCGCCCTCATGCGCCGGAACAGCGCTTCGTCCGCCATCTGGCAGTGCTGCAAGGTATAGCGGTGATCCGGGCGCGGTATCGTCGCCAGCGACCGTTCGACCGCCTCGATCGCGAGCTCGCTCGCCTCGTCGCCGTTGGTGTGCATGTGCAGCTGCGCACCGGCGCGGTGCCAGGTCTCGACGACCTGCGGCAATTCGTTGGGTGCCACATACCACAGCCCGTTCGGCGCGCCGTTGTGGTAGCCGGGCCAGCGCAGCCGCGCCGTGAACCCCTGGATCGAGCCGTCGACGACGAGCTTGACGAGGCCGAAATACAGCTTGTCACCGCCGATGCGGCGCAGTTCCTCGAGGCGTGCGACACTGTCGGCAAGCGGCCGCGCACGCGAGGCGAGCGCCGGAACGACGCGCAATGGGAATGCCGGATCGGCGGTGACCTGGCGCAGCACCGCCACGGTGTCGTCGGTAAGGTCGTTGTGCAGGTCGGTCGCGGTGGTGACTCCAGCGCGGCGGGCGACCTCGGCGAAGCGGCGCAAATCGTCGGCGTCGAGGGGCGCGGCTGGCGAGAAAGCCGCCGACCACCCGCGCGGCGCGCTGCATCAGCACCGGCCCTTGCAGCTCGCCGGCATCGTCGCGAACCAGCCCGTCGAGATTGAAGTCACGATTATAGCCGGTGCGGTCGAGCACGACGCCATTGGCGTTCATGATATGGCCGGAGGCATGCAGGATTAGCACCGGGCGCCGCGTCGAGACTCGGTCGAGATCACCGCGGTTCATGCGCCGTCCGCCGAAGAAGATCGGGTCGAACCCCCAGCCGGAGACCGGCGCGTCGGCGTCGGTCATCCTCTTCTCGTGCTGCCGCAGCCGCTCGACGACGCTATCGATGCTTTTGAGACCCGGCCACATCCGGCCGTCCGGTCCGCGCCGGTCGAAGAAGCCGAGGTAGGGGTCGCGCCACAGGGCGCCTTCGAACAGATGGCAATGACCCTCGACAAAGCCGGGCATGATGAACTTGTCGGCAAACCGGCCGTCGATCTCGGCATCGGCAAAACGCCCGACAGCATCAGCGTCGCCATACCCCAGAATTCGACGGTCGCGCACCGCGACATGCGTCGTCGACGGCAGCGACGGGTTCATCGTGATGATGCGGCGGGCGACGAAGACGCAGGTGCGGGACGACATGCCGAACTTCTCCTCGGAATGCGGCAGCGGCAAGTTGTGCCGATTGCCGGCAACTTGGGTCAACAGGTCGTCTGACTCCTCCTTGACCAGAAATGCGAAGGGAAGCCGCATTGGCTGGATCAGAGCCCCGCAAGCGCCCTTTACCGGCGGTCTGGCGGGTGGTCTTTATTTGATACGATGGTAACATTATTTAGAGGGGTATCGTTACACGATCATGGCTGCTGCTCACGTACAAAGTTCCCCCTGAACCGGCGGCGAAGCGGATTGCGCTTTGGCGCCGCCTCAAGGGCATGGGTGGGATCTATTTGCAGAACGGCGTCTGCCTGCTGCCGAAGACCGACGATCACATGCGACGCCTGAAGATGCTCGAGAACGACGTCGCCGAGATGGGCGGCGAGGCGGTGATCCTCGAGACCGCGGCACTCGATAAGACGCAGGAAGAGAAGGTCGTTGCCCGCTTCAAAGCCGATCGCGACGACGCCTATCGCGAATTGATCGACAAGTGCGACGACTTCGAGAGCGAGATCGCCAAGGAGACGGCCGCCGAGCACTTCACCTACGCCGAGCTCGAGGAGAATGACGTGGATTTGAAAAAGCTTCAGGACTGGCTCGCGAAAATCGGCAGGCTCGATTTCTACGGCGGTGGCCTCGCCGAGGAGGCCGCTGAACGGCTGCAGCGATGCACGGCCCTGCTCGATGCTTACGCTCAGCGCGTCTTCAACGCGCATGACGAGAACCGCTGAGGAAAGGAGCCCCGATGTCGAGCTGGTCCGCCGCGGCGCCCGCGATTAGCGCAGCCTTCCTGGCTTCGAGCGTCGAGGTCGTCGAGGCCTTCACGATCGTGCTTGCCGCGGCAACCCTTCGTGGGTGGCGTCCCGCCGCCCTCGGCACCGCGGCAGGCCTTGCTTTGCTGGCCGGGGGCATCGTCGTGCTGGGGCCGCTTCTCGACCGCGTTCCGATCGATCTGCTGCAGCTGGTCATCGGTATCCTGCTCCTGCTGTTCGGCATGACGTGGCTGAGGAAAGCCTCGTTGCGCGCCGCCGGGGTGATCCCTCTGCACGACGAGGATGCGGCCTTCGCCAGGGAGGTGGCTCAGCTGGAGGCGGCAGCCCGCCGGCGTCGAACCCGGCTCGATTGGGTCGCGGGCATGATGGCCTTTAAAGGGGTCGTGCTCGAAGGGCTGGAAGTCGCATTCATCGTGATCGCCGTCGGTGCCGGGCGAGGGCTTCTGGTTCCGGCCAGTCTCGGGGCGCTTGCCGCCTGTGCGCTGGTTCTGCTCGTCGGTGCGGTCGTCCACCGCCCCTTGTCACGGGTGCCGGAGAACACGCTCAAGTTCGGCGTCGGGGTCATGCTGTCCGCTTTCGGCGTGTTCTGGACCGGTGAGGGACTGGGGGTCGCCTGGCCGGGTCAGGACCTCGCCCTGCTCCCGTTCGCCGGGCTGTTTTTGGGCGCGGGATTCTTGGGCTCGCTGATCGCGCGCCGACCGAGCATGGAGATCGTACAATGACGATGCTCAAGGAAATTGGCGCCGAGCTCGTCGCGATGTTCCTCGGCGACGCCCGGCTCAGCCTGACGGTTTTGTGCGTGGTCGCCTGCGCGGCGGCGCTGATTCGATTTGCCGACGTCGATCCGCTCGCAGCCGGAGGACTCCTCCTCGTCGGTTGCCTTGTTGTTTTAATCGAAAGCGTGCGCCGATCACCTCGGCTATAGCGATAATTAACCTTCCGGCGATCATTTTCGCCGATCATCGTCATCTGGCGACACCGTCGCAGCATCGGATCTGGCTCCGGGTTGAGCTCGGTTCAGCCGGGTCGTTCGTTCGGCCCCCTGTTAACCCGATTCGGCCCCCTGCAAGCCGCCGAAAATCTCCCTGTTGGCCGGATCCGAATACTGAATTGCAAGTGGTTGATCCACGACGCTTATCGACGACACGACCGGCCGATTTTGGGGCCCGAATTCGATTTCTCCCCGGTATTCGACCCGCTAACAGGGTGGCGAGAGCAAGCCGGCTCGTCCCGTCCTGGCCGCTGATCGTCGGGCTCGCCGCCTTCGTTCGGGCGCTCGCTCAGCCGCGAGCGCTGCTCAACGACCCCGACACTTATCTTCATGTCGCTGCGGGTCGCTGGATGCTCGCCCACGGGTCACTTCCGGTACACGACCCGTTCTCCCACACGCTCGCCGGTGCGACCTGGGTGCCGCAGGAATGGCTGGCCGAGATCATCCTGGCGGCCGTCTATGCCATGGCCGGGTGGAGCGGGTTGGTGTTGCTGACGGCCGGGGCCTTTGCGGCGAGCCTAGCTCTCCTGTCTCGCTTTTTGCTGCGCTATGCCGAACCTTTCTCGACGCTGATCGCAGTGACCCTCGGCGCAGCTCTGGTTCTGGGCCATCTTCTGGTGCGGCCCCACCTCCTCGCCCTGCCACTCCTGGTGCTGTGGTCGGGCGGTCTGTTTGCCGCGCGCGACAGCGGGTCTGCGCCCCCCTTCCGCCTGGTGCCGGTCATGGCGCTATGGGCCAATCTGCACGGCAGCTTCATGTTCGGGCTGGGCTTGGCGCTGTTCCTCGGGGCCGAGGCGATGCTGGCACCGGGACGCCGCGCGTTCGAAGCGAGGCGCTGGGGCGGCTTCGGCGTGCTCGCGATCGCCGCCGCGCTGGTTACGCCCAACGGCATTGCCGGGTTCCTCGAGCCGTTCCGGCTGATGGCGATGCCGGCGCTGCAAGCCGCCTTCAGCGAGTGGCTGAGCCCGAACTTCCAAGAGTTCCAGCCCTTGGAGATATGGCTGCTCGGGATCATCGCTCTGGGCTTCACAACCGGCGCCAATTTGCCGTTGTCGCGACTGCTGCTCATGTTGGCGCTGTGTCACATGGCGCTCGGTCATGTTCGGCATGCCGAGCTTCTCGGCCTCGTTGGACCGCTCGTCGTCGCCGCTTCGCTCGGCCCGCAAATCGCCGCCAGGATCGGGCTGGCGCCGATGTCGGCGTTCGGCCGGGCCGCCGCCCGACTCGCCACGCCGGCCGCGGCGCCGGCCGTCGCCCTGATCTGGACGATCGCCCTCGCTGTCAGCCTGCCGTTGCTGTTGCATCCGATCCAACGTGGCGACGATCCGGTGACCCCGGCGAGCGCGCTCGCCGCCGCTGCGCGGATGGGGCTCGATGGGCCGGTGTTCAACAGCGAGAGCTTTGGCGGTTATCTGATCTTCAGCGGCGTCCCGACCTTCATCGACGGCCGCGCCGAGCTGTATGGGAATGCGTTTCTCGACCGCTACCTCGCCGCCGAAAGAGGCAATGAGGGCGTCCTCGCCGGGCTACTCGACCAGTACGGCATCACCTGGACCCTGCTGGTGCCGCAGCAGGGCGCCGTCCGCTGTCTCGACGCCCTCCCCGGATGGCGCCGGGTCTATACCGATGGCGGCGCCGTCATCCACATGCGCATCGCCGCCCAACCCGGGTAAGAGAAGGCGTCACTCCGCGATTTGCCGCGGCGGCACCGGATCCGAGACGCCGGCACCGGAGCAGTCGTGCTGGAAATAGGCATTACCGGTAAACGTGACCGTCCGGGCGACCAACTGGCTGCAGCTCGCGCCGGAGGGTGTGCCGCCGGAATACATCACCTGCCGGCTGGGCAGATAGATCGCCCCGTTGATTTGCTGGGTGCCACCGCCGTCGAAGACGTCGGCGGCGGCTGGCGCATGTTTGTCGACCCAAAAGGCGACCCCCGGGGTTCCCGCGGCGGCACCGACGGACGGCGCGCTGATGGCGATGGTGGACCCGCTGCGAATGTCGATCCGGCCGTAGTCCGATCCGTTGCGGCTGGTCAGGATGATGGTGACCCCGGCACCGTTGACGGCGCTGCCGTCGTCGACCGCGAAATTACCTTGGTCCAGAATGTAAGTGCCGGGCTCGAGGTTGAGCGTGGCGCCGCCCGCCACCTCGATCCCGCCGCAATACACGCCGGGGGAAATGGTTTCGGTCTTTCGCGCGTCGAGCCTGTATCGTTTTCTGGTGCATCCGGAAAAGGCGGGCATTTCGAGACCGGCATAGGGATCGGCGGCCGGCGATGCATGGGTCGCCAAGGAACGGGACGCGGTCATTATGGCGCCGGGTGAGAGCAGGTAGTCGCCGGAGAGGAAGATGTTCCGGGCGCTGAGGCTCGCCCCGTCGACGAGCTTGGTAGACGCGGCGTCGCGGGCCTCATTGTAGAGATCACAAGCTGCAAGGCTGACCGTCACCTCGCGGTGCGGGTCCCCAGAGTCGATAGACGATGCGCCGCTCTGGCCCAGAATCATCACGCAGGTGTCGCGAGAAGAGCTTTCCAAGGCCACTGCCCTTACCATTGCGGTAGGCGGCTGCCGGAAAGAGATCCCGGTGAACCTCGGCGGATGTGGCGGATTTTGCGCGGGCGCGGTATCGCTCGCAAGGACCGACAGCCGGATCATCGCCATCACCGCCAATGCCGCCATCGCCACCGGGGCAGCGTTGCGGTCACGCTTCAGGCTTTGCAGCCCCGCCGCGAGCGTCTCAGATCGAGAGATTGGAACGACAGCAGCCATGCCGGCTCACTCTCGGCTCGCTGTGTCCTGTCGCAGACAGGGCGAGCGGCCGGTATCGCCGGCTCCTTACGACGAAACCGGTGAGTAAACCGTTAAAGGTCTTGTGGAAAATGGAGCGTCCCCACCGGGAGGGTGAGGACGCGCACCGACTTTATCAGTTTACCCGCTGATCAGGGCATCGATCTCAGCGTCTTCCGGAAACCGGCCGAGCTGCTTCTTGGAGAAGGCAACCCGTCCGTCGACGATGATCTCGAAGACGCCAGCAACCCCTTTGACAAGCTCGACTTCCTCCGCGCCCCGTTCCATGAGCCGCGCCCTCGCACGGAGGGCCCTTGGTTCATAGTTTCAAGGCACGCAGTATTCTATTCTAACCTTCATCGCCGCCACCTCTAAGGCGAAGCCGAACGGGGCTATCTATCACATCCGTCCGGGCATCGCCATTATCGCGTTGCGGGTCCCAGGTTATATATTTCACTGGATCGATGCTCGAGGTCGATATCAACCACCGGCTCGGTGCCTTCGAGCTCGACGTCCACTTTCGCAGCGGGCGCGGTCTGACCGCGCTATTCGGTCGTTCGGGAGCGGGCAAGACCTCGGTCGTCAATGTGATCGCCGGGCTGATCCGCCCGGAAAGGGGACGCATTGTTGTCGATGGGTCGGTGCTGATCGACACCGAGCACCATATTCGGGCGCCCACCCACCGGCGGAGGGTGGGTTACGTCTTCCAAGAAGACCGTTTGTTTCCTCATCTCACCGTCCGCCAAAACCTGTTGTTCGGGCGCTGGTTCGCTCCCGGTTCTGGGCCTGCTGCCCGGCTTGACGATGTCGTCGATCTGCTCGGGATCGGCTCTTTGCTCGACCGCCGACCGAGCCGGCTGTCGGGAGGCGAGAAACAGCGGGTCGCGATCGGCCGTGCGCTGTTGGCTAGCCCACGGCTGTTGCTGATGGACGAGCCGCTGGCCTCTCTCGATACCCGGCGCAAGGACGAGATCCTGCCCTATATCGAGCGGCTACGCGACCAGGCGAGTGTCCCGATCGTCTATGTCAGCCACGCCGTCGCCGAGGTGAGCAGGTTGGCCAGCACGATGGTGTTGATCTCGGATGGCCGGGTGCGGGCCGTCGGACCGGTGCAGGACGTGATGGGACGGGCCGAGCTCTATCCGATGGCAGGCCGCTTCGAAGCGGGTGCGGTTCTCGCCGCACGTGTCGCGGCGCATGATGCCCGCTGGGGACTGACCGAGCTCGCCGGTGCCTTCGGCAAGCTGACGGTGCCGGGGCTGCACGCACCAGTCGGCACCGCCTTGCGCGTGCGGATCCGCGCCCGCGACGTGATCCTCGCGGCGACTCCTCCGAGCGAAATCAGCGCCTTGAACGTTCTGGCCGGCCGGGTCGAGGCACTCGTTCCGATCGAGGAGGCTGCGCTGGAGGTCCAGCTCCGCCTCGGCGAGGAACGTCTGTTGGCGCGGGTGACTCGGCGCTCCGGCGCGACGCTCGGTCTCGCACCAGGACGCGAGGTCTTCGCCGTGATCAAAACCATCGCGATTGAGCGCCGCAATCTCGGCCGTCAAGGCGAGCAAGCCGACCTCGACGAAGGAGTCGAGGTGTTCGACGGTTGATTGAAGCGGCAACGCATGCCTTTACGATGGCCGGAGCAATGGGCGGTGCGTCAATGATCGGTTTCGACTTAGGGCTCGCGCGGCCCGGCAACCGCGTTCTGGTGGTGACCGGCGATGGCTAGCTGCTGGTGAATGTCGGCGCACTCGCCACGATAGGCGTGCTGAACCCGCCAACCCGCCTAACCTTGCCGTCGTCTGTGTGGACGACGGCCATTACGGCGAGACCGGCTCTCAGAAGAGCCATACGAGGGGCGTCGACCTCGAAGGGATCGCTGCCATGGCGTGCCACAATCGCTTCTGCACCGCGCTGCTCGGAGCGAGCTGAGCGCCATCGCCGACCAAACGCTATAATCCGGCGTCCCGCTCCATCATTTCGAGGACCTGCGCCGCAGCTCGGGTCGCCTGGTCGTCGTCACCGCGCCCACGGCGGTGCAGCTCGACCACATGCTGCTGTAGCGCAAATCCCTCCTCTCGATCCCCTTGCTGCCAGAGGATCGCGGCGAGATTGCCCATTGCCGTCAAACTGTCGGCATGCTGCTCGCCGAACTCTCGGCACGTGGTCGCCACGACAGATTCGAGCAGTTCGCGGGCTTCCTCGATGCCACCTTGAGCCGAGACCGTGCCCGCCAAGTTATTGATCGCCCGAAGCGTCTCGATGCCGGCGTCGCCAAACTGCGCGCGCATCCCGCTTACCACGCACTCCTGCAGTGCACGCGCCTCGGCCAGATCGCCTTGTGCAGCCATCGTGACGGATAGCTTGCCGATCGCCTTCAATGTGTCGAAGTGCTGTTCGCCCAGATCTCGACGGCGCCCGGAGACCACTTGCTCCTCAAGCTTGCGAGCCGCGATCAGCCGACCTTCAGCCCATAGGCGGTCGGCGAGGTCAAGCATTGCCGCAAGCGTTTCCGGATGCTCCTCTCCGAGCAAGAGGCGTCGTTCCGCCAGTAAGCGCTCTTGCTTCTCGCGTTCGTCGGCAGGATCGTTCATCGTAGCCTGGCGGCCGCCTAGTCGAAATCTTCCGACAACGCTGCGTGCACCCGCTCCGGCATTACTGCCATATGCGCATAATTCGGGTGATCGAAACCGACGACGACCTGCGTCGCTCGGCTCTTGAACCGGTTGATTTGACTCTCGGCGAACGGGAACTTCACGAATTGGACCGCCGATGCCTTCCCCTGGGCGCTGGTGTTTTCGCGGGTCGGGTCGGGGCAGCCACGGATTCGCTCATCGGCGACGTCGAGAAATGCACGGTTTTCAATGCCGCCCAAGCGCCCCAGGACCGAACTCCGACGCACCGGATCATCGATCTCGAACATCATCGTCGCGATCAACTCGCTCCCTTGGGGAATCAATGGGTTGTATGCAGAGAGCTCATTCTCCAGCTGAACGTCGCCGCCCTTCTCGATGTACAGCATCTCTTGAACCTGCTGCCGCATGGTGTCGTAATTCTCGAAGTGAAAGGTCGCAAACGGGTCGACCTCTAGGCGCCTTTGCCGCTTGACCTCCGCGATCCAGCTGCGTTGCTGCCGCCGCACGGCAGCGTATTCAGCGAGCGGCAGAATGTCCTCGCGCGTCAATCGCCGCGTATGGCGCGGGGCTGTGCAGGTCATCGCGTCCTTGCTTCCGCTTCGGACCATCCCCCGGGGAGCCCATAAGCGCGGGCAACGAGTTCGATCGGATGCATCGGGCGTTGGGGCAGCGCCTCGCCTTTTGCCGCTAACTCCATTCCCTGCAGGATGGCATTCCGGCAAGCGGACACTCGGAGGAAAGAAATTGATCGGCGTTCCGCAAACCCTGGTCTGCCGACCTTGACGGCGGTATCGAAATTTCCCCTGAGCACACCCTATAGCCCGCCATGGCCGGAACCCCGCTCGATCACGGCGACCTCGGCTTCCGGCAGCGAACGGAGCATTTCGGCCGCCTTCTGCCCGACGTTTTGCGCGCGGGCATGGCAGGCAAGGTGGATCGTGACCCCGCCGACCAGCGGCGACAGTCCTGGGGTGAGCCCTTCCTTGCGAGCAACGTCGACCGACGTATTCGCGGATGCCAAAAGTGGCGGACGACAGTTTAGCGGCGGCCGGGTCGTTCGGCAGGATCAGCGGCCATTCGAATTTGAGCATCAACGCACAGGAGGGGACCAGGGCGATGACATCGTAACCCTTGTCGATCCGGGGGCCGAGAGCCACGGCAACCTCGGAAGCGGATCTGGCGGCCGTTGCGAGGTCGCCTTGCTCGAGTTGCGGCATGCCGTAACAACGAATGTAGACCGCCTCGGTCTCGACCCCGTTGCGGGCAAGGACCGCGCGGGTCGCCTCGCCGATGCTCGGGTTGTTGCAATTGACAAAGCAGGTCGCGTAGAGGATCGCCTTGCGGCCGGCGGCCGGGGCCGCACGGTTGATCGGGGGAGTCGAAGCTTTCGACCGCATCACGAAGGTGCGGCCGTGAAAACTCGAACCGCTTCCCGGTCGATTCCGAGCGCCTTCTCCATCGCTGATCACGTCACCCGATTTTTTCGGTCGTTTGCCCAGTTGACGAGCGACGCCGCCAAGGCGGCGTCACGACCGTTGCGATTGGTCTTGGCGAGCTCATGTTGCGGTCGGGGCACATTTCTGCTCATGCAACTCCGCACGGTAGCGCAGCATGACGCGCGGGAAATCGACATTGAACTCGTGCGGCGGCACGTAGGGACACTTTGTCATAAAGCACCTGTCGCAGAGCGTGCAGGCATCCGCGACCTTGCAGTAGTCGGCGACCGCGACCGATTCGAGTTCCCCGGTCGCGGAACTGTCGATCAGATCAAACGCGTCGCACAGGTTGAAGCACCACCGGCAGGTGTGACAAATGTCCCAGATTCGGTGCGAATCTCCGCCTCGGTTTTCGTCCGATCGGTAAAACTGGCATCTTCCCACCCGATCACAGTCGGGGGGCGTGATTTGGGGGCGGCGCGGATCCGTCGAGGGTCAAATTAGAATAATTCTAGAGAACTCCCAGTGCAGAGAAACCCGTTCTCTCCTGGCCTCCTACTGGGAAGGCAGGAGAGAACGGGGTGCTTCTACGACGGGGCGCAGGTTCTCGACGGCGCCCATATCTGGCAGAGCTTTACAGATTCGCCTGAAAATCGCTGTAGTTGCGGACCTTCTTGTAAATCTGCAACCGATTTCTCTGGCTGTCAGCGACGATAACCGAGTCGCTGTCCGGGTCGAACTCGACCTGGGTCGGGAAGCAGAGGCGCCACTGTGGCTCGAGGCTCTTCACCCGACGCCGCGCCTTCATCATGTCGGGGTTGGCGTCGATGCTCTGCTGACCCCACTTGGACAAGACGTGTGCATCGCCGATCAATGTGGTGATCGGGCCGCCCTCGGAGTCGAAGACGCAGACCCGGTGGTTGCCCCAGTCGCACACATAGATGTCGCCGTCGCTGTCGATCGCAATATCAGTCGGGTGATTGAACTGATCGGTCCGCGGGTGCCCGGCCTTCTCGCTTTCGCCCGAGATGTAGGGTCCGAAGATCGTGACAGCAAACGACCCTTCCGGCTTTTCGGACTTGCCGAAACTGCCGATGCTCGTCAGGAACTTGCCCTGCGAGGACAGTTTCTGGACCCGATGGTTGTTCCAATCGGCGACCCATATGTTACCGTCTTTGTCGAGGGTGAGGCCCCAGGGCTGGTCAAACTGGCCTGGGCCCTTGCCGGGTCCGCCGCATTTGGCGACAAATTTGCCGTCCGGGCTGAACACCTGCAAACGATTGTTGCCGCTGTCGGCGACAATCACATTGCCGTTTTTTTCGACCGCGAGCCCCGCAGGACGCAGCAATTCGCCGTCACCGCTGCCGGTTTTGCCGAATTTGCTGATGAACTTCCCGCCGGTATCGAACACCGATATCGTGTTGGTCCATTCATCCGAGCAATAGACCCGATCCCGCCCTTCGTCGGCGGCGATGCCGAACGGCCAAGTCGAGTTACCATCGCCCTCGCCATATTCATAGAAGTCGTGAAGCAGTTCCTCTTCGCCGGGGCCGCCGAGCTGCACTTTGTTGGCGTGCATCCCGAAATTGTTTTCATTACCCCGGTTCGTTGTGTAGAGGACGCCGTTCTTTCCGAGGCACATCCCTTGAATGTAATTGAAGCCGGTTCCGCGGGCAGCGCCTCGTCCGACCGCATGGCTCCAGTCGAACACCCGTCCCCGCGCAACTGTTGTTAACGGCATGGTTCCCTCCTATCCGTTCTCGGCCTCCCGATTCGGAAGGCACTCCTCACTCGCCTTTGTCTTGGTCCAGGCCGCTGCCATCTTCGCCCCTTGCGAGACGGAAATGGCAGACAGGCACAGGATTGCGCTCGCGACAGCCTGGCGTTAGTTCAGGAAGGCGGGCTTTTCGAACGTGCCGTTGACGATCGGCGCCGGGTTCAGGCCCAGCCACTTGTCGAGGATCGTCGAGTAGATGCTGCGGAAGTCCATGTTCGGGTTGAGATCACCCTGAACCAAGTGCTCCGCCTTCATCGACGGCATCTCGCCGTAATGGCCGCCCTTGACCTTCTCGCCGAGCACGAAGGAAACGCCGCCGGCGCCGTGATCGGTTCCCGAGCCGTTGTCATGGACACGACGCCCGAACTCCGAGAACAGCAACATGATGACGTTGTCGGACTTGTTGTGCTCGCGCAGGTCGGCGAAGAACGCCTCGATGCCATCGGACACGGCTTTCCACAGCACAGGATGGCCAGCGCTCTGCCCGGCATGGGTATCGAAGGTGCTGTGGTCGCAGTAAAAGATCCGGCTACCGATCTCGCCGATGTGCGTCTGGGCGATGCCCTTCAGCTTCCGGGCGATCGGGGTGTTCGGGTACTGCACCGTCGACGAGTACGTCTGGGGCACGACCTTGATGATGTCCTCGCCCTTGAGCGAATCGATCGCGGTCTCGCTGAGGTAATCCATCACCGGGCCACTGCCGATCGCCGGGCTGTACATTTTGGCGAAGCGATCGAGCACGTGGGCGCGCTCGTTGCCCTGCACCTGCGGCAGGAATCCGTACCGCTCGAGCGGTCCGGCGACGCAGGCCACCGGCACGCCGGGGGCGACTAGCGAGCGCGGCAGGCTCGGTCCCATGCTGACGACCTGCACGACGTTCTCTTTTTTCGGGTCGAATTCGCGGGCCACGCGGCCGAGCCAGCCCTCGGTTCCGACCTTTTCCGGCTCGCAGGTGTGCCAGATGTCCATGGCGCGGAAGTGGGAGCGCGGCGAGTCCTTAAAGCCGACGCCGTGCAATACGGCAAGCTTCTTGTCATCCCAGAACTTCTTCATCGGCGCCATGTAGTCTGGGATGGCGTAGTCTTTATCGAGATGGATCATCTTGTCGTCGGTGATACCGACCGCCGGCCGGTTATCACGGTACAACGGGTTGTTGTACGGGATCATTGTGTTCAGATAGTCGTTGCCGCCGGTGAGCTGCAAGACCACGACACAAGGGTCATTGGCTGCCATAACATATTTCTCCTTGGTCTAACGGGTCTCAGTGATTAGGCGAATTGATACTCTCTCGTGGCGACGATAAGCTGCAGCATTTGTCCGACATGCTGATCGGCTGCATGCGAACCGCCGTTGCTCCAGGAAATCTGGCCCCATTCGTTGGCCTGGGAGAGCAGCTGTGCCTTGGTGTCGGGGTTAACTGCGACCGGTCCCAGGAGATCGAGGCAGTTATCGACCAGCTGCTCGGGGCTCAGCGACCCTTTGGTCTTGAGCCGAGTGATGATGTCGCTGACGCCGGGCAATGAGACATCGCCGATCTTTTCGGCCATAAAGTTGATGCGTGCCATCAACGAGCCGCTGTTGATCCACTCTTTGCCGGTGTGCCAGCCCTCGACCGACGGCGGATTGAGGAGATCCTGGCCCATATAGGCGGTGTTCATCGACAACTCGCCGTAGCCCGGCTTTGGCAATTCGTGGCCGCCGACAAAGCGCAATGTGCTGACCACCACCTCGGCGGGTGACTTGACGTGCTTGAAGCGGGCCTCCTTGAAGAAGTCCGAGTTGAACAGCACGCGCAACGTCTTGCGCATGTCGAATTTGGAGTCGCGGAAGGCCCCAACCAGCGTATCAACCGCCTTCTGGTCGCGTGGCGCCTCGATCGGCCAGGCAGGCACCTGGGGCTCGTCCGCGACGAAGAAGTTGTACAGATGCCGGCAAATAAATTTGCCGCATGCCGGCTGCTGCACGACGATGTCTAGAATGTCTTCGCCGTTGAACCGTCCCTTATGCCCGAGGAATACTTTCTCGCCATCGTCATGGTCTTCGGGGCGATACTCGAACTTCCAGGGGAACCGGCCATAGGGAGCCCGCGGGATCTTTGTTTCAAAGGTCCAGCCGGTGAAGGCCCGCGAGCATTCGCGAACGTCGACCTCGGTGTAATTACCGGCGCCGAGGCTGAACAATTCGAGCAGTTCGCGACCCCAGTTCTCGTTGACCGCGGTCCCGTGGTTCTGTTGATTGTCCAGCCAGAACATCATGGTCGGGTTGTGCGAGACCAGCGACAGCAACTCGCGGTAATTGCCAAGCCCGTGTTCACGGAACAATTCGATCTGCTCGAGCAGCTGGTCGTAATTGTCGACCTTTGAATTGCCGGTGGCGAAGACATGGTGCCAGAACAGGGCCATCTTTTCTTCGAGAGGCCGCTTGGTGTTGACCAGATAATAAAGCCAGTTGACGTTGCCCATCGGCGGCTGACCGCCTGGCAAGAGCGAAGCGGGCTGATAGCGCAGCAGCGAATAGGCGTCGACCGGCGGCTGCGTTTCGGGGTGGAGCAACTCCTCCACCGTCGCCTCGTAGCCCTTGGCGGCGCGGGCCTCGAGTTCGTCGCGGCGGGCTCCGAACCCCGCCCGTCGCATCAGATGCGCCATCAATTCGATGTCGTCTTGATATGGCATACTCGGGTCTCCTCCTTGGATTCAGTCACTATCGGATCGCTACCGTCGGCGTCCCGCCCCTCACGCTCGTGGGCTCGAGCGTCGACGTCGTACCGCTGACACAGCATCAACCCGCTACATTAAGGCCGGGCAAATGCAGGCAGCCGCTGCTTCTTAGAACGATTGTATCCTAGCCCAGCGGGCTGTCAAGCAGACGCGAAAGCATTTAATGCCTTCGCGCGGTGGGATCAGCGATTTTCCGGACGCACTCGGATGATGACGTCGACCCGGCAAATCTCGGTGCCGAGGGGCGGCAGAGGAAACCCGCTCACGACCACGTCTTGACCCGGGATATCCTGTAGTTTGCTGGTCGCTTCACAAAAGAAGTGATGGTGATCGGTCGTGTTGGTATCGAAATAGGAGCGGCCCGGCTCGACCACGACCTCGCGCAACAGCCCCGCCTCGGTGAACTGATGCAAGGTGTTGTAGACGGTAGCGAGCGACACCCGGATGTCCGCACCTACCGCCTCGCCGTGCAACTGCTCGGCGGTGATGTGACGGTCTCCGTTTTCGAGGAGTAGCCGCGCCAAGGCGAGGCGTTGCCGCGTCGGCCGCAGGCCCACCGCGCGCAACCGCGCCAAAGCGATCGTTGAGGGTGACGTCATCGTCATGCAACAAATATAATCAGGCTGATGGCGAAAATAAACAACCCTTTCGCGATTCGCCGTTGCTCAGTCCCCGGTCTGCAAGCGCCCGACCAGCTCGCGTACCGTCGGCACGTAGCCATTCGCATAGAACGGGTCGGAAGCAAAGCGATAGGCGTTATGCCCGGCGAACATCAGCTGGAACTCGACATCATCCGAGTGCCGGATCGCCTGAAGCGTCTTTTGGATGCAATAGCTGCGCGGATCGGCCTTCATTCCGGTTGTACGCGCTTCATTCTGCGCCCAGTTTGAGAACTGGCAGGCGCTGAGGCAGCCCATGCAACCGATCTGATCGGTGCGGATCTCGAGCGCCTTCCGCGGGGTGACGAAAATCAAGGTCGAATCGGGCGTGCGCAAAGCTTCGGTGAAACCCGCCGCTACCCAGCCCTCGGCCGATTTCTTGTCGTGAGCCGTCAAGAAGACGATCCGGCCGCGAGCGCCGACGCTGAAGGGCGCGACATGCTCCCCGACGGGCTCGACCGTGTAGGCGACCTGATGCTCAGAGCGCTCTCGCAGTTCGTTTAGAAAGCCGTTGCGCACCGCCGAGGAATAGAAGCCGGTGGGACTGAAGCGATTGAGGTAGACATCACCTTCGCTCAAGGTCAGGAGCTTACGTTTCCATGTTTCGGAAATCGGGCTCTCCTGTGTTACGAGCGGCCGGGTGCCGAATTGGAAGGCAACCGGGCCGAGCTCGGGGTTGTCGATCCAATCGATCCATTCGCGCAGATACCACAGGCCACCGGCCATGAAGATCGGCGTCGTCGCAAGCCCGAAATCGACCATCAGGTTGCGCAGCTCGCGGACGCGAGGGTAGGGCGGTTCGGGGCGTTGCGGGTCCTCGCTGTTGGTGATGCCGTTATGGCCGCCGGCGAGCCAGGGATCTTCATAGACAACACCGCCGAGCCAATCGCAAAACTTATGATAGGCACGCTTCCACAGCGCGCGGAACGCGCGGGCCGACGACACGATCGGGTAGTAGTGCACCCCGTAGCGCGCACAAATCTCGGCGATCTTGTAAGGCATCCCGGCGCCGCAGGTGACGCCATTGATCAGCCCTTTGGCGCCTTCCAGCACCCCGTGCAGGACGCGTTCGGCCGCCGCCATCTCCCACAGCACGTTCATGTGGATGCGACCTTCGCCACTGGAGCGCTCGTGGGCGACACGCGCTTGCTGAATCCCACCGGCGATCGCATAGGCGACGAGTTCTTCGTGTCGCTCGCGTCGCGTTCGTCCGTGGTAGATCTGCAGGATCGGCTGACCGGATTCGGTGAAGCTGTCGGCGTTGACCCCAGAAAAGGTGCCGACGCTGCCGGTGGCGGCCCAGGCTCCGGAACTTTCGCCATTCGACACCGAGATGCCCTTGCCGCCTTCGACGAGCGGCAGCACCTCGCGCCCGGAAATCACGAGTGGATTGAGCGGTTTCACCGGTCTGCTCCTTGCCGCGAGGCTCCTGCCAGGTTCACGTCAGCCGTGGTGGCGAGAGAGCGCCGCTTCCCGCCACGGTGGCGGGAAGAATATGGGGAACATCCGAGAACACGGAAGTCACCCCCCAACTGAACAGCGTATGCGCCCGTACGGGATCGTTCACCGTGTAGGCGAGCAAGGGATATCCCGCCTCGCGGATCTCGGCCACGAGGGCCGGATGCAAGGACCGGTGATCAACATGGATTGCCGCACAGCCGAGCTTCTCGGCCAGGACGCGCCAATTCCTCGGCACCGCGTGGAATAATATTCCCCGGGCGATCCGGGAGGCTCTCGCCTCCACTGCCGCGAGGGCTTCCTGAAGGAAGCTCGAAACTAGTGGCGCCGGTAGCTGGGAGGGCCACAGTCGGCACAGCAGCGCCGCGGCTACGGCCCCGGTTTCGGCTTCACGGCCGCGAGCGGCTTTCAGCTCGATATTCGCGCCGATGCCGAGTTCGCCGAGGACCGTCACGGCTTCCGCCAGGGTGGGCACCCGCTCCCCCCGGAAGGCAGCACCGAATCGGCATCCCGCATCGTAGCGACGAACCGCCGCGAGAGGCAACAGGCCCGCCTTGCCCCGACCATTGGTGGTCCGCTCCAGCCGCTCGTCATGGAGCAAGATCAGTTGGCCATCCGCAGTGAGCCGGACGTCGAATTCGACCCAGCGGCAATCGAGTTCCTTTGCCTTGCGTAATCCCGCAAGCGTGTTTTCGGGCGCGCATCCGCCGGCGCCGCGATGGCCGATCACCGGCGGGAGAGTGTTCTCAAAGTAGGCTCTCAGTGACGGCGCTTCGACGCCGGCAGCTATGCCCGCACCCGTAAGGTGGTGCATATCCGAAGCGCCAGTGGCAGGAAAGTGCAGGGCCGCCCCGCCAGGCACTGCCTATCGTCAGGGCACCGCCGCCTTCACCTGCTCCTGGCGCCTCGCGCCGAGATCCTCGCCGGTCTGCTGATCGACCTGGCGCATGCTGAGCTTGACCTTGCCGCGGTCGTCGAAACCGAGCACCTTGACCTTGACCGTGTCGCCCATCTTGACCACGTCAGCGACCTTGCCGACCCGGTGCGGCGCCAGTTCGCTGATATGCACGAGCCCGTCGCGTGATCCGAGAAAGTTCACGAACGCGCCGAAATCGACGACCTTGACGACCTTCCCGGAGTAGATCAACCCGACTTCGGGTTCGGCGACGATCCCGCGGATCCAATCGATCGCGGCCCTGGCTGCATCGCCGTCTACGGCGGCGACCTTCACGGTGCCGTCATCATCGATGTCAATCTTGGCCCCGGTAGTCTCGGTAATCTCGCGGATGACTTTGCCGCCCGAACCGATCACCTCGCGTATCTTCTCCTTGGGAATGCTGAATGTCGTGATGCGAGGCGCATTCTCGCTGACCGTGTCGCGCGCGCCGGTCAGCGCCTTGGCCATTTCGCGGAGGATATGAAGTCGGCCTTCGTGCGCCTGGTTCAGAGCGATCCGCATGATCTCCTCGGTGATCGAGGTGATCTTGATGTCCATCTGCAACGCGGTGACGCCCCTCTCGGTGCCGGCGACTTTAAAGTCCATGTCACCGAGATGATCCTCGTCGCCGAGAATATCCGACAACACGGCCAACCCTTCTGGCTCCTTGATCAGGCCCATGGCGATCCCCGCCACCGAACGGGGCAGCGGCACGCCGGCGTCCATCAGAGCAAGCGAGGCGCCGCAAACAGAGGCCATCGACGAGGACCCGTTCGACTCGGTAATCTCCGACACGACGCGTATCGTGTAGGGAAAGCTGTCTTTGGTTGGCAGCAATGGACGAATCGCCCGCCAGGCGAGCTTGCCGTGCCCGACCTCGCGTCGGTTCGGCGAGCCCATCCGTCCGGCCTCGCCCGTGGCATACGGCGGGAAGTTGTAGTGGAGCATGAAGTTTTCGCGATAGTCGCCCTCCAGCGCGTCGATGATCTGCTCATCCTGGCCGGTCCCGAGTGTCGCCACCACGAGCCCCTGCGTCTCGCCTCGGGTGAACAATGCCGATCCATGCGCGCGCGGTAGGATACTGACCTCGCACGAGATTGGTCGAACGGTGCGGGTGTCGCGGCCATCGATCCGCAATCCGTCCCGCAATACGGCGCCGCGGACGATCTCCTTTTCGACATCCTTGAATAGCTTCAGTGCGGCCGCGCGCTCAAGCTCGTCGGAGAACAGCTCGGCCGCCTGCGCCTTCGCCGCATCGAGCCGGTTGCTGCGATCCTGTTTGCCTTGCTCGCGATAGGCGGCCTCGATCTGCGGACCGATCGTTTCGCGCAGCCGTGCTTCGATCGCGGCGAGTTCGGCCGGCGGGGGCGGCACGCTCCACGGCTCGCGGGCGGCGAGCTCGGCGAGCTCGATGATCGCCTGGATCACCGGCTGAAACTCACGATGGCCGAAGACCACCGCCCCGAGCATTACTTCCTCGGACAGTTCTTTCGCTTCCGATTCGACCATCAGTACACCAGCGGCGGTGCCGGCAACGACGAGGTCGAGCTGCGAACGAGGCATCTCGCCCAGTGTCGGGTTCAAAACGTAGTTTCCGTCGATGTATCCGACGCGCGCGCCGCCGACGGGTCCCAAGAATGGTATCCCGGAGATCGTCAGAGCGGCGGAGGCGCCGATCATCGACACGATGTCGGGATCGTTTTCGAGATCGTGGCTCAGAACGGTACAGATGATTTGGGTTTCATTGACAAACCCGGGAACAAAGAGCGGTCGCAATGGCCGGTCGATCAGCCGCGAGACCAGCGTCTCCTTCTCCGAGGGGCGTCCCTCGCGCTTGAAGAACCCGCCCGGGATCTTGCCGGCGGCAAAGGTCTTCTCCTGATAGTTGACCGTTAGTGGAAAGAAGTCTTGACCGGACTTGGCGGTCTTCATCGCGACGGCAGTGCACAGCACGGTGGTCTCGCCATAGGTGGCAAGCACCGCACCATCGGCCTGGCGCGCGAGCTTGCCCGTCTCGAGGACGAGAGGGCGTCCGCCCCATATCAGCTCCTTACGAGAAACCTGAAACATTCGAGATCATCCTTTTCGGAACAATCGGATGCAGCGGCGCGGTTTCGGCGACAAGGATCGCCCGACGTCGGCTGCGATGAGAACGGCACAGGGCTCACCCGAACAGGGCTGCCGATGAGCGCGCACCTCAATCCCTCCCCGGCCGATCCGTCCGGCGGAGCGGGATGTCGATTGCGCGCAGAGTGCCAACGAAGTGTCAGCGGCGCAGTCCGAGACGTCCGATCAACGTCTCGTAACGGCCGACGCTCGACCGTTTGAGGTAGTCCAGCAAGCGCCGCCGCTGGCCGACCATGACGAGCAACCCGCGCCGCGAGTGGAAGTCCTTCTTATGGCTCCCCAAGTGATCGGTGAGATTGCGGATGCGCTCGCTCAGGATCGCCACCTGGACCTCCGGCGACCCGGTGTCACCTTCCTTGGTGGCATACTCGATGATGAGCGCCTGCTTGCGCTCGGCGGTGATCGACACCGATCTAACCCCTTCAGCGATTGATGACCCGCGCCGGCTGGAGACCGCCGTTTTCGATCTTGGCCAGGGCGATCACCGCTTGGTCGTGCCAAACACTGACAACCGTGCCCTCGTCGAGCCGGTCCAAATGCGCCCGTACGCCAATATCGTGTGGCGTCACCCTCTGCCCGCAACGTAATCGAGCAGCTTCGGCTGCGGTCAAGGCCAGAGCCGGGATGTCGTCCAGCGCGGTCTCGATTGGAAGCAGATACTCCGAAGCACCCAGACTATGCCGACGCTCGGCTACGGAATCCAGTGAAATCGCCTGCGCCTCGGTGAAAGATCCGACCGACAGGCGACGCAATTCGGCAACATGGCCAAGCGTTCCGAGCGCGATACCGAGATCGCGCGAGAGGGCGCGGATATAAGTCCCCTTGCCGACCAGCGCCTCGCAATCGGCGTGGTCGCGATCGGGCATGGCAATGAGCCGCAACGCGGCGATCTGCACCGGCCGCGCGGTCAGAGCGGGGGGCCTGTGCGCTCGCGCGAGCGCATAGGCCCGGTGGCCGTCGACCTTGATCGCCGAATAAGGCGGCGGCGACTGCAGGATCGTACCGGTAAAGCGGGGCAGGATCGTCTCGATCGCCTCGCGACTCGGCCGCAACGAGCATTCGCCAACGATTTCGCCCTCGCGATCGTCGGTGGCGCGACCTATACCCCAGCGGACGCGGAAGCGATAGCGTTTGCGGCCGGCCATCGCGTATGCGGTGGTTTTGGTCGCCTCGCCCAGCGCTATCGGCAACACGCCGGTTGCCAGCGGGTCGAGAGTGCCCGCATGTCCTACCTTGGTTCCGGTGAGGCGACGGATCACATCGACGACCCGGCTCGAGCTGAGCCCCAGCGGCTTGTCGATGACCAGCCAGCCGTGCGGACCACGATCACCCGGCATCATCGTGGGTCTCGGTTCGAGCGCCCTCAAGGTAGAGGTCACGTTCGACTTCCGGTTGCGCGAGCATGGCGGCGATCCGCTGTGCCTGATCAAACGAGATATCCAGCTCAAATATCAAGTTGGGCGCGTAACGCAGGGATACTTCGCGGGCGACGAGCCGCTTCAAGAATGCCGTGCTGCGTTTCAGCCCGGCGACGATCTCGGTTGCATTCGCGCCACCGAGCGGCATCACGAACACAGTCGCGTTGCGCAAATCGGAACTGAATCTCACCTCGGTGACGGCGATGCTGGCGTCGTGAAGCGCCGGGTCGCGGCATTCGCCCCGGCGGAAGATTTTGGACAGCACGTGCCGCAGGTCTTCCCCGACCCGAAGCCGACGTTGGCTGATGCCGCGCTCCGTTCCGACCCCACTCGGAAATTGCCGCCGGTCGCGCCGGTTTCTGACCATGAGAGGCAAATGCGCTATAACGTCCGCGCCACTTCTTCCGTCTCAAAGCACTCGATGACGTCGCCGGTCTGGATGTCCTGGTAGTTCTCGAACGCCATGCCGCATTCGTAGCCCTGGTTGACTTCGCGGACCTCATCCTTGAAACGTTTCAAAGTCTTGAGCGTGCCTTCGTGGACGACGACGTTGTCGCGCAGCAGACGCACCTTGGCGCCGCGTCGAACGGCGCCCTCGGTCACCATACAGCCGGCGATCTTGCCGACTTTGGTGATGTTGAAGACATCGCGGATCGAAGCGTTGCCGAGGAAGCGCTCGCGTATGGTGGGCGCGAGCAATCCAGACAGCGCGCCTCGCATCTCATCGATTAAGTCATAGATTATCGAATAATAGCGAATCTCGACACCATCGCGCCGTGCGAGCTCACGCGCTTGCGGATTGGCGCGAACATTGAAGCCTATAATCACAGCGGCCGACGCCTTGGCCAAAATCACGTCGCTTTCGTTGATCCCGCCAACCGCAGAGTGCAGCACACGAATCGACACCTCGCTGGTCGAAATCCTTTCGAGCGAGCCGACAATCGCTTCGAGTGAACCCTGCACATCCGACTTGACGAGGACCGGCAATTCCTTGGCGACGCCGGCGGCAATTTGCGAAAACATTTGCTCAAGCGTACCGCGGGCTCCCGAAGCGGCAATCGCGTTGCGTCGGCGGCGCTGACGAAAATCTGCGATGTCCCGGGCGCGGCTATCGTTCTCCGCGACCACGAAGTCGTCGCCCGCGAGAGGAGGCCCGTTGAGACCCAAAACCTCGATCGGAGTCGACGGACCCGCCTCCCGTTGGTTTTGACCGCGATCATCGACGAGGGCTCGGACGCGGCCCCACTCGCTGCCGGCGACGAAGATGTCGCCAACCCGTAGCGTGCCGCGCTGTATCAGCACCGTCGCGACGGCGCCGCGCCCGCGCTCGAGCTTTGCCTCAAGAACGACACCTTCGGCTGGGCGGTTCGGATTCGCTGTAAGATCGAGCAGTTCGGCCTGCAGCAGGATCGCTTCTTCGAGCTTGTCGAGATTGGTTCTTTGTAGGGCCGAGACCTCGACATCGAGTACCTCGCCGCCGAGCTGTTCGACCACGATTTCGTGTTGCAACAGTTCCTGCCGAACGCGCTCGGGCCTCGCGTCCGGCCTGTCGATCTTATTGATGGCAACGATCATCGGCGCTTGCGCCGCTTTGGCGTGGCGGATCGCCTCGACCGTCTGCTCCATGATGCCGTCGTCAGCCGCCACGACCAGCACCACGATGTCGGTGACATTGGCGCCGCGCGCGCGCATCGCGGTAAAGGCCTGATGACCCGGCGTGTCGATAAAGGTGATCTGTTTACCGCTCTTCAGGCTGACGCGATAGGCACCGATATGTTGCGTGATGCCGCCGACTTCGCCAGCCGCGACATCGGTCTCGCGCAACGCGTCGAGGAGAGAGGTCTTACCGTGATCGACATGGCCCATTACGGTTACAACCGGCGCGCGCGGCTCGAGCGTCAGGGGAAGATCCTCTTCGCCGCGCAGCCCCATCTCTACATCGGCCTCGGAGACCCGCCGCAGGCGGTGCCCGAACTCGCTCACGACGAGTTCGGCGGTGTCGGCGTCGATGGTCTGATTAATCGTTGCCATCACCCCCATACGCATCAGCGCCTTGATCACATCCGCGCCGCGCTCGGCCATGCGGTTTGCCAGCTCCTGCACGGTGATCGTCTCCGGGACGACGACCTCGCGCACGACCTTGATCTGCTCCTGCTCGCCCTGATGTAGGCGCTGGCGCTCGCGCTCCCGGGCCCGGCGGACCGAAGCCAGGCTGCGCATCCGCTCTCCTTCGTCGTCGGCGAGTGCACGGGTGACCGTAATTTTTCCGGTCCGGCGACGGGCCTCGTCGCGGCGAGCGGGCACTACCGGTTTCTTGGCTTCCGGCCTGGCCCCCCGCCGCGGCGCCGTCGCCGGCTCTTCTTCCTCTTCGAGGGAAACGCTGACTTTGCCCGCGGCGGCAAGCGCGGCGACTTTCGCTGCGGCCGCCTTCCCGGCCCGTTCGGCGACCTCGCGCCGCGATTCTTCGTCTTTGCGCCGCTGCGCCTCTTCTTCGGATCGCTTGCGCGCTTCCCCTTCGGCGCGGCGGCGGCCTTCTTCTTCTTCTGCTTTTCTCCGCGCTTCCTCCTCGGCTCGGCGACGCGCCGCCTCGACCGCTTGCTCTTCCTCCTGACGGCGCCGGTCAGCTTCGGCAAGAGCGGCGCGTCGGCGTCCTTCTTCGTCGGCCTTGCGAGCATCGTGCACTGCACGCACGCGCCCAGCCTTTTCTTCTGCGGTCAGCGCGCGAGGGATCGCGACGGGCCGGCGCGTCGGTTCCAGCGTTGCCGGCCGCGCCAAAGCTTGCTCACTTGCCACCCCAGTCGAGGCTTCAGCTCGACCAGGTTCGATTGATGACCCAATCGTACGCTTTTTGCGGACTTCGACCGTAACCGTCTTTGAGCGCCCGTGCGAGAAGCTCTGACGCACTTGCCCCATCTCCACATTCTTGCGGAGCTCCAGCCTGCCGCCGGTGCGGGCGAGAGTCAGGGGCCGCTTCTGCTCTTGCTCATTCGCGTCGCTCATCTCGATCCAATGCCACCATTTTGCCGCGCCGACCGGTCCGGAGCTGGTTCCACCCCTCTATAAACCAACGCACCCAGGCGAAAGCCGGCTATCTTCTCTACAATGGCGAACAGCCGGTCGTTCACCCGGCCATCGCCGATCGCTATGTTTACCACACGGTCGCGACCAAATACCGCGCCCATCTCCACCGAAGTCAGTACGATCGCAACCGGTAGACTGCGCCCGAAGGCACGGATCTTCCGGCGCCCGCCTTCCGCCCCATCGAGTGCGAGGAGGAGCAGTGCGGCTTTCCCGGTAAGCTCGGCATCTCGGACCTTCTCGAACCCGGCAACTGCGAGACCAGCCCGGCGGGCGAGACCGATCGCGTCCAAGCAACGTTGCACCAGCAGAGCCTCGACGCGATCCGCAAGCCCAGGCGGCATTGCTACCGGTCGGTGCGCCGAGCGCGCGAAGAGCCGTCGTGCTATAGCGCCTTCGAGTATATCGCGGCGGGCGGTCAACCACAAACCCCGTCCGGGCAGACGGGACGCTACATCGGGAACGAGCTCATCGTTCGGTCCCACGACAAAGCGCAGCAGGCTCGACCGGTCGCGGATCTCGCCGGTGGCGATGCACCGACGCTGCGGCCCGGCGGCTCGCAACCCCGCCTTGCGTCGAACCGCCCTGGCCCTATCGCGACCGCTCGTGACGCCTACTCCGGTTCGGATTTTGTAGATCCCTCGGCCTCATCAGGGTACCAGTGTGCCCGCGCTCGCATGATCAGCGCGTTGGCTTCCTCAAGGTCGAGATTGACAGCGACCTTGTCGGACCCTGCGAGAAGCTCGACGAGCTCGTCCCCGGCGAGGCCAGCGAAATCATCGAGGGTCATTATCTTGTTCTCGCCGAGCGCGACCAGCATGCTGGGCGTCAACCGCTCTAGAGAAGCAAGCTCGTCGCTGACGCCGAGTTCTCGACGTCGCTCCTCGTATTGGCGATCCCGCCGTTCGAGCGAGCTGCGCGCCCGCTCTTGCAGCTCGGTTGCCACCTCGGTGTCGAAACCCTCGATGTCGGCGAGATCTTCCAGCGGCACATAGGCCACCTCTTCGAGCGAGGTGAACCCCTCGGTCACCAATAGATGGGCAATAACATCGTCGATGTCGAGGGCATCAATGAACATCTGGCTGCGGCTGCGGAATTCTTCGGTCCGTCGTTCCGACTCCTCGGCCTCGGTCAGGATATCGATGTCCCAGCCGGAAAGTTGCGAAGCGAGACGAACGTTCTGGCCCCGTCGCCCGATCGCTAAACTCAGTTGATCGTCCGGCACAACGACTTCGATACGCCTTTGTTCCTCATCCATTACTACTTTGGCCACTTCGGCTGGAGCTAATGCATTGACGACGAAAGTGGCCGGGTCCGGCGACCAGGGAACGATGTCGATTTTTTCACCCTGTAATTCGCCCACGACGGCCTGAACACGACTTCCGCGCATGCCGACGCAAGCGCCTACCGGATCAATCCCACTGTCGCGCGAGATCACCGCGATTTTTGCGCGGCTGCCGGGATCCCGAGCGACCGCTTTGATCTCGATGATGCCGTCATAGATCTCCGGCACTTCCTGGGCGAATAATTTAGCCATGAACTGCGGATGTGTACGCGACAGGAAGATCTGCGGGCCGCGCAACTCCTGGCGCACATCATAGATATAGGCGCGGACGCGCTCGCCCTGACGGAAGCTTTCCCGCGGCAACAACTCGTCCCGGCGCAGCATCGCCTCGGCGCGGCCGAGATCGACGACGACGTTGCCAAACTCGACGCGCTTGACCAGCCCATTGACAATCTCGCTGACTCGATCCTTGAACTCGAGAAACTGCCGCTGGCGCTCCGCATCCCGCACCTTCTGGACGATGACCTGTTTTGCCGTTTGCGCAGCGATGCGCCCGAAATCGATCGGCGGCAGCGGATCGGTAATGAAATCCCCGATCTCGGCCTCCGGGTTCAACCGCTGCGCCTCGGCATGGGCAATTTGGGTCGCCTCGTTCTCGACTGCCTCTGCAACTTCGCGGAAGCGAAGCAGCCGGATCTCGCCGTTACGGCGATCGATTTCTGCACGAATGTCGTATTCCTGGCCGTATTTAGAGCGGCCCGCCTTTTGGATCGCCTGCTCCATCGCCTCCAGGACTTCGTCGCGGTCGATGTTTTTGTCGCGAGCGACAGCATCAGCGACTTGTAACAGTTCCGGGCGGGCGTATGTGACGGTCGTGTCCATGAGGTTCTCGGATTTCGTGCGTCAATGAGTTCGGGACTGGGTTGCGGCCTGCGGCATATGGGGTCTCTAAGGCTTGTGTTGCGCCGCAGCGATCAGATCATCGGTGAGGACGAGCTTGGCCCGCGCCACAGCATGGAGCGGCAATCGAGTTTCACCTGCCTCGGTGAGAAGACGAACGGCGCCCTCCGAGGTTCCAAGGAGGCGCCCACGGAACCGCCGGCGCCCGTTGAGCAGTGTTGCGAGCTCGATCTTGGCCTCGAAGCCGCTAAAACGATCATAATCCTCCGCACGAACCAATGGGCGGTCTATGCCCGGGGAACTGATCTCCAGCGTGTAGGTGCCGACGACCGGGTCGGCGACATCAAGCAAGGCGGAGACGGAGCGGCTGATCTGTGCACAATCATCGAGAGTGATCGGCAAATTATCAAGCCGCTCAGCCATGACCTGCAGCGTTGCGCGGCGCCCACTTGTCATAACCACCCGTACAAGACGATAGCCCATGCCTGCGAGCGACGGCTCGATCATCTGAGCGATATTGTTCGTGTCAACCAAGAACCGCGGACCTTCCGAGCAAATTTAGCAACACGGGTACTTTGGCCGGCAGATGCCGTCGCCAGTCTCACCTCCCAAAAACAGCCGTCCGCAGGCAACAAGGAGCCTAGCGGAGCGGTCCGACGGGTGCATCTATGAGACTATCGATAAATATAATGGACATGCCCGTGCCGCAAGGGCGGCGTCGTTATCTCCGAAACCGCCGCTTCACTCGGAGAAAGCTCGGAGCACGGCCCGCGGCACGCGCCTTCTCCTCGTAGCGCGTCGGCGGCCAATCCTCAGGACGTTCGCGCCAATCGCGGGGACCTCGAGCCAACCATTCGAAAGCCGGATGATCGGTAACTCGCTCCAGCATCCAGCACAAGCAATTGCGATCGTCCGTCGCAAGACGGAGTTCGGCCCCGTCCGTCATGATTTCCGCGAACCCGTCGAGGGTCTCGCGGGACAGGATGCGGCGTTTCTCGTGGCGCCGCTTCGGCCAAGGGTCGGGGAACAGGATGAAGACGCGATCGATGGACGCCGACGGCAGCGCCGCGATCAACAGCCGCGCATCATCGGCAAACACCTGGATGTTGTCGAGATGACGGCGCTCGATCTGCGCTAGCAGCCGGGCGATCCCGGGCTCGAATACCTCGCATCCGATGACGCCGACCTCTGGATGACATTCGGCTTGAACGGCGAGATGCTCGCCCCCGCCAAAACCGATCTCGAGCCAGACCGACCTTCTTGCAGTACCGAGAGCGGCACACGGTTCCAGCTGGCCTGTCGGCGGGATGGTCAAGACGAGTTGCGGAAGCAATTCGCCAATCAGGACCTTTTGTCCTGGCCGAAGCGCCCGCCCACGACGACGCCCGAAGACCGGCGGACGCCGCGCCGGCTGCACGATCAAAGGGGTTCAGAAGGCGCGCCGCAGCTCGTCTGCAAGATCGAGCTTCTCCCAAGAGAAGCCGCCGTCGGGCTGGGGTCGTCGGCCGAAGTGGCCATAGGCCGACGTGCTCGCATAGATCGGTTTGTTCAAGCCGAGATGCGTGCGGATGCCGCGCGGCGACAGGTCCATCAGCTCCTGCAGCACCGCAGCCAACTTTTGTTCATCGGCCGCCCCGCCGGTGTCCACATAGAACGACAACGGCTTGGCGACGCCGATCGCGTACGCAAGCTGTATCGTGCAGCG
>Ga0074045_10000774_pt1 | contig 31312 bp, 29 predicted proteins | sample BogForMeECP23OM2_FD_94442 | JGI IMG/M metagenome (GOLD analysis project Ga0074045, IMG submission 94442) | Bog forest soil microbial communities from Calvert Island, British Columbia, Canada - Bog Forest MetaG ECP23OM2 | ecosystem: Environmental > Terrestrial > Soil > Wetlands ...
ACGCCACTTCGAGGAACTCGCGACCGCCGCCGGCCGCCCGATCCTCTACAATGTCGTGCTGATCAACGACGCCTATCCGGAACGCTTCCGCGAACAATTGCGCTGGCTCAAGAGCTGCAACCAACGCGGCATCCGGGTCTATGGTCAAGGCCTGATGCTCGAGCAGAGCTTCACCTTCACCTTCAAGGACTGGAACCTGTGGGACGATTCACCGGCCTGGCGCGACTGCACGGTCGGCTCGATCGAGGACCGACTGATGAAGCTGTCCGATCCTGAGCGGCGGCCCGATCTGCGCGCCGCGGTCCAGTCGGGCGTCATCACCAACAACATCGCGGACATCTTCGTGCTTGAATGCCGGCGGTCCGACCTCAAGAAGTACGAGAATCTCAAAGTCGGCGAAATCGCGGAGACCGAGCATAAGCATCCGGTCGACGCGATGCTCGATATAGCCTGCGCCGACGGCCTGAATACGGAGTTCTACACGCCACCGCTCAATGTGCGGGTCGACCATATGTCGGAAGTAATCCACTCCGACGCGATGGCCATTTTTGGCGTTTCCGACGGTGGTGCGCATACCAAGTTCTTCACCGGCGGCCGCTATCCGACCGAGATGCTGATCAAGTTTGTGCGCGAGAATCCGGTCCTCTCATTGGAAGAAGCCCATTTCCGCATGAGCGCCCATCCTGCGATGTGCGCGGGATTCCGCAATCGCGGCACGCTGGTCGAGGGCGCGGCGGCCGACGTGGTCGTTTACGATCTGGATCGGCTCAAGGTTCTGCCGATGGAAGTCGCGCATGATTTTCCCGGCGGCGAGTGGCGCCGCGTGCAACGCGCGGAGGGCTACCACACCGTTATGGTCAATGGCGAGGTCGCTTTCGAAGACGGCCGCTGCACCGGCGCAACGTCGGGGAAACTGTTGCGCCACGGCGGCTGAGCGGTCCGGCCGGGCGTGCGCTTGACAAGCGGCCACGCTTGGCGGTAAACGCTTTTCGGACGAAACGTTTGACTTCGGCAACTATTGTTGGAGGACCTCCGCATGAAGTTCGGCATGCTCTACGAGATGGAGACGCCACGGCCGTGGAACGCGCTCAGCGAGTACAATATTTACTGGCAGGCCCTTGCCCAGATTGAACTCGCTGATCGCATCGGCGTCGACTATGTCTGGGAAGTCGAGCATCACTTTCTCGAAGAGTATTCGCACAGCTCCGCACCCGAGGTCTTCTATGGCGCGGTCAGCCAGCGCACCAGGAATATCCGGATCGCGCACGGGGTGCGGCTGCTGCCGTTCAATTTCAACAATCCGATCAAGGTCGCCGAGCAGGCCGCCGTGCTCGATATCATGAGCAACGGCCGGATGGAGCTGGGCACGGGCCGTTCGACCACCGCCCAGGAGCTCGACGGCTTCAGCGTCGATTACGACCGCACCCGTCAGGAAGTCCGCGAAGCACTCGAGATCATTGTCAAAGCGTGGACCGAAGAGATCCTCGAGTTTGACGGCAAGTTGATGAAGATACCGCCGCGGCGCGTCGTGCCCAAGCCGATCCAGAAGCCCCATCCGCCGATGTGGATGGCGTGTGTGGCGCCCGACAGTTACGAGCTGGCAGGGGATCGCGGCTTGGGCGTGCTCAGCTTCAGCCTCAACTTCGAGCACGTGCAGAGCAGCCTCGCGGCCCACAAAGCGGCCTTCGCCAACCGCTCGGATCAGATTCCCAAGGTCGCTAACGACCAGTTTGCGGGCTTGATCGTTTGTCACGTCGCCGAGAACAAGGACGAAGAGGCGATCGGAATCGAGGGCGCGCGCTGGTTCATGCACAACGTCGCCAAACTCTTCGAGCCCTTGATGGCCAAGAATAAGCTTTACACGTATAAGTACCTGCGCAACCTGATGAATCTCGACCTCGATCCGAAGGACGCGTCGGATGCCCAGCTCAAGCAGCATCACATGGTGGTGGTCGGCAATCCGGACGAGGTTTGCCGCAAGCTGGAAGCCTTAGAGAAGGCGGGATTGGATCAGGTCATCATGTTCAAGCAGGCCGGCCGCATCCCGCATCAGAACATCATGAAGTCGTTGCGGCTGATCGGTAGGCACGTACTGCCGCACTTCAATCCGCATCGCACGGTCGCGAGCGATGAAGTGACGCTGGCCGCCGCCGGGCGCTAGTCCACCGACTTGGCTCAATCGGGGCGGCGCGACCTGCACCGTGGGTCGCGCCGGCGCATTCCCGCGGAAGCCGGGTTTTGCCGTTTGAACCTTAACGGATGATCGATTAGTAATCTAAACAGCCTTCCGCTCGTCGGATGGAATCAGGAGCCCCTATGAAATTCATGTTTTTTGTTCTGCCGACTCTGCCGGCCACGCTTGCCGAGCGGAAGTCCATGCGGCCGATCGCGCTGCACCCGGAGCGCTGGCAGGCGATGATCGAAGAGGTCGTCGAGCTGGCGCAGTTGGCCGAAGAAGTCGGCTTCGACGGCTTCTGCTTCCCCGAGCATCATCTGCATAGCGAAGGGATCGAGATGGGCAGCCTGCCGGTGCTGACCCAGCATGTGATTCACAACACCAAGCGGATCAAGGTCGGACCGATCGGCTACGTGCTGCCCGGCTGGAATCCGCTGCGGCTGGCGCTCGAAATCGCCTGGCTGGATCAATTAACCAAGGGCCGCACCTTCGTCGGTTTTGCCCGCGGCTATCAGAACCGTTGGCTCAGCCAGATGGCGCAGAAGATTCACGTCTCCGCCACCGCCAGCGACAAGAGCGAGACGGATCGCACCAATCGTGAGGCCTTCGAAGAGGTTTTCCGATTTCTGAAACTCGCCTGGGGTGACGAGCCCTTCAGCTTCAAGGGCAAGTATTATCAGTACCCCTACCCGCAAGAGGGTACGCCGTGGCCGGCGGCTGAATGGACCCGCCAATACGGCTTCCCGGGCGAGGTCGACGAAGCCGGCCTGATCCAGAAAATCAATGTGGTGCCAAAGCCCTATCAGCGGCCCCATCCCCAGTTGTTCCAGGCCTTTTCGGTCAGCGAAGAGACCATCCGCTGGTGCGCGCGCGAGAGTATCATCCCCACGATTCTGCTCCCGCAGCCGGCCGTCGTGCGGCAATTCGCCGAGGCTTATCAGGCGGAAGCCGCCAAGGCGGGACGCAAGCTCAGCCTGGGCGAAGGTATCGGCGTGCTCCATTGCGTCTACCTGGCCAACAGCAAGGCGGAGGCGTACAAGCTGGGCGACGAAGGTATCTGCGGCGTCGGCTTCAAGCAGTTTTTCCATCACTTCGGTTTTTCGGAAGCGTGGCGCCTGCCGGAAGACGAAGCCAAGTATCCGGCCGGCAAGGTCATGTTGCCCGCCTCCGAAGTCTCGATGGAGCGGTTGGATCGCAACAAGTTCGCCTACGCCGGGACCGTTGCCGACGTGCGCCAGGAGATGGACGCGATGGTCGAAAACGTCCATCCGGAATGGTTCGTGTGGCAGAGCGACCAGGGTTTTCTGGCCAAGGATAAGGTCAAGCGGCAGCTCGAAACGTTCGGCAAGGAAATCCTGCCCCGCTACAAATAGCGATTGCATCGGGCCGGCCGCGCTTATTGCGCCGCCGGCCCGTGCGGGCGTCCAGACCTCCAAAAGTGGGTACCCCGACCCAAGCGCTGAAGGATGTCTTCAGCGACCACGTGGAAATTGCGTCACGACCACGCCTGGCCGAGCTCGTGGCGCTGCTCTATATCGCGCTGATCGCGACGATTGCGAACGTCACCGGCGCCTTCTACGTGATGTTCCCGGAATTGGGCGCACTCTCCCATGATGTCTTCACGCGGCCCCGCGGCACTTGGGCGCGCAACCCCCTGATGATCGCGATAACCCCGGTCCTGACGGGGTTGGTCGGCAGTCTCTTCACGCACTGGCTGGCCTATGGCTATCTGTCGGTGCTGCTGACGGTAGGAGCCGCATTCGCGATTATCGAGACCCTGAAATCACCGGTGGCGCCGGCGATTTCAGCCGGTCTCCTCCCGGTCGTGGTGGACATCCGGAGCTGGTGGTACGGACCCGGAATCCTGCTTGGATGCTGTCTGTTGGCGCTCCTCTCGATTCCGTGGAAACGCTTCATGGCGGGGCACACTCAGCCGTCCGAAGGCATCGACGCGAACGGCAAAGAGCATCCTTACGACGAGCTCGAGGAAACCGCCGTCGGGTACGCCTGGATGATCCCTCTGCTCGCCTTTGTGGCCGTCGCCACTTTCTTCGTCAAACTGACGGGACTCCGCTTTATTCTCTTTCCGCCGCTGGTCGTGATTGGTTTCGAGATGTTCGGTCACACCGCGATCTGCCCGTGGGCCAAGCGGCCGTTGTGGCTGCCCCTCGCCTGCTTTCTGACCGCGGCGGGCGGTCTGTTCTTCCTGAAGATATTCGGCGTGAATCCGCTGACGGCGGGATGCAGCATGGCCTGGGGAATCATGGTCCTGCGGGTCCTAGACCTGCACGTGCCGCCGGCGCTCGCCGTCGCGCTGCTGCCGATGGTGATGAGCCAGCCAACGATTGCCTATCCTTTCTCGGTCGGCATCGGAACTTTGCTGTTGACGCTGTGGTTCCTCTTCTACCGCGCGCGATTCGCCCCGGCCCCATAGCCGCCCCGCGCGGGGCTACGGCCGGTTTGCGGCTTGGCCTCAACTTGGCTACGAGTAGAGTCCGCACGATGCCACCCGCACTGGAGCGATAGACGATGCCCGCATTAGTGTTCGAGGTCCGCAATCATCTGGCCTACCTGACGCTCAATCGTCCGGAAGTGCATAACTCGATGAATCCCGAGATGCTCGTGCGGCTGTGTGACGCGTGGGCGCGAATCAATCGCGACGACGAGATTCGCGCGGCTATCGTTACCGGCGCGGGGGACAAGGCGTTTTGTGCGGGGGCGGACCTCGGCCGCCTGATTCCGCTCTTCACGAAGGCCCGCGCGCCGGAAGACGAATGGGATCAGCGCCTGCTGGACGAGCCACGCCTCCGCGACCACTGTTTGCTCCGTTTCTACGACGTCTATAAGCCGATTATCGCCGCGGTGAACGGCTTCTGTATTGCGGGGGGCTTTGAGCTGATGCAGGCGACCGACCTGCGGGTTGCGGCGGAGCATGCAAGCTTTGGTCTACAGGAGGTCAAGTGGGCGATTATCCCGGCGAGCGGCTCGCTCGCGCGGCTCTCACGTCAGATGCCCTACTGCAAGGCGATGGAGATCCTGCTCACGGGTAATCGGATCGACGCGCAGGAGGCCTATCGGCTGGGGCTGGTGAATTACGTCGTGCCGGCGGCGCAGGTCCTCGCCAAAGCGGAAGAGCTCGCCAGCACAATCGCGGCCAACGGTCCGATCGCGGTCCGCGCGATCAAGGAGGGCGTCCAGCGCGCCAGTGGCCGGCCGCTCGAAGAAGGGTTTAGAATCGAGAACGAAGTCGCCAAACCGGTGATGAAATCGGCGGACGCGCGGGAAGGCCCACGCGCCTTCATGGAAAAGCGCAAACCTGTCTACAAAGGAAAGTAAGATGGCCGTGAAGATCAAAAAGGGCATCAAGGAGCTCGTCGCCGAGGCGAACGCCGAAATCGAAACCGTAACTGTCAACGACGCACTGAAGCTCAAGGACGACCCCGGCGTGACCTTCGTTGATATTCGCGACATCCGCGAACTCGATCGCGACGGCCGTATCCCCGGCGCCTTTCACGCGCCGCGCGGGATGCTCGAATTCTGGGTCGATCCGGCAAGCCCTTACTACAAGGAGATTTTCGGCTCGGGCAAGAAGTTCGTCTTTTTCTGCGCGGGCGGGATGCGCTCGGCGCTCGCGGCGCAGCAATTGCAGCGGATGGGACTCGAACCGGTATGCCACATGGCGGGCGGCTTCGGCGCGTGGAAGGCCGCCGGCGCCCCGGTCGAAGCGCCAGCAGAGCGCAAGCGAAGCTAGCGCGCCTCGCTGACTAAGATTTTTGACGCAGCTCGCAGACTCGCCTGCTCGCTTCGTTCGCAAAGCCTCACTTCGCTAGTGTTGCAGCGGCATCCGCAACGTATCGATAAAGCGGCGGGCAACTACTTCGGGCGGATCGCCGCCCGGATGGTACCAGACCTGCGACCAGTTCAACGCCCCGAACAACAGCAGCCGCACGTAACTCGGATCGATTCCCGGAGGCAGCGTCAGCGCTTCGATCAACTGGCGGAAGCGGGCTTCGTAATTGCGCCGGAGTTCGCGCACGCGGAGGCGCGCGCTACCGGCCTGATCAGGCGCGGTCTGAATCATCACGCGAGCGTAGTCGCGACACGCGATCAGCCCGCGCAGATGGGCCGCACACGCCGCCTCGAGTCGCGCCCACGGCTCGGTCTCGCCCGCAACCGCCTCCTCGACGGCCGTCGCGACCCGCCGCACGCCTTCCTCGTAGACGGCCAGCAGCATCTCGTCCTTCGATTCGAAGTGGTAGTAGATCGACCCCGACAGCATCCCCACCGCTTTGGCGATATCGCGCATCGAGGTGGCGTGAAAGCCACGCTCGCCGAAGAGTTTCGCGGCCGCGTCGAGCAGATGGGCGCGGCGGTTATCCTGACGCGGCGGTCGCGCGCCGTTCGTATCCTGTGTCGCGGCCAACGCGCGCACCGCCGCGGGGCCGGCTCGCCGCATCGATCAGGCGCCCACCTGCGCTTCGAGCGCGTAGGCGCGGCCGTCGACGCTCGGGTCGATCCCCAGCTTGCGCAGATTTTCCGCCGTGCGCGCGGTCATCAAACCGACCTTCTTCATGTTGGAGACGACCTGCGTATACATCTCGCGCCGGAAGGTCTGCCGGAACAACACGTCGTCGTTGCTCTTGGCATTTTCGACCCGAATACGCTCGATCTCCTTGATATCGTGCTCGGTCAGGCCAACGCGCTCGAAGGCCTCGCGCGGAAACTGGCCGCGCAAGACCAGCCGGCACGCCTCGGCGGTGAAATCCTCCAGCTCGCGCATGTCGGAGGCGCTCAGACTCGCGATCATGTCCGGCAGTCCCAGCACGGAAAACCCCATGTGCCGCGATTCATCGGCGAGAATCTTTTTGCTGATGGTCCGTAGCAGCGGGTCGGCGGCGGTCTCGGCGACCATCCGAAACAAGCCGACGGCGAAGGTTTCGCCAATCAACTGCAGACCAACTGTTTTGAGGAACCACTTGCCCTCGCCCAACAGGTAGTCGAAGAGCTGCTTGATATTGCGGGTTATCGGATAGACGCGGCCCTCGCACTTGTCGTTGAGGTAGCGGGCGAGCACCTCGGCGTGACGCGCCTCGTCGACCACTTGCGTGCATTGGAAAAATTTCGCGTCGTTGCTCGGTACCATATTAACGAGCTGGCTGCAGGTGAGCATCGCGCCCTCCTCACCATGGAGGAGCTGGGAGAGGCGCCAGCAGGAGAATTCGACATTGAGCTGACGCTGCGCCTTGCGATCAAGCTTGTTCCAGATGGCGCTGCCGTAGCCGTCGATCATCCCGTCGTTGAAGACTCCCGCTTCGAGCTCCACCGGTTGCGCCCAGTCGATATCCTTCGACACGTTCCATTGGTCGCGCTTGGCGTTTTCGTAGAGCCGGCGCATGTCCGGGGCGTGGACGGCGTAGTCGCGCTGATAGACGGTATCGAAACGGCTTTGCAGCGTGTGCTGGGTCTCGACGGCCATGAGGAATTCTCCTTCAGATGTACGCTAAAGTTAAAGCAAACGATTGTTTGGTTTTAGCGACGCGCCCGCCTCCCGTCAAGCCCCGCCGAGAGTGTGGAACTTCACCAATTAAGGTAACCTTGCTGCAAAGGAGAACCTCGATGGCATCGGAAGACCCCGGCTACGCGGATCAACTCCGCTCGTATGAAACGGCTCTGCTCGGTTTTTTGCGCGCCTTCGAAATGGTGCAGGAGAACCTGAGAATCGGCGAAGTTCGCCCGAGTCAGGCCGAACTGGTGGCTGCGACCGGCGACACTTTTCGCCGCTTCAACGCGCAGTTCGCCGAAACTACGCCCCCCGAGGAATTGCGCCAGTTCCATCAGGACCTGGTTGTCGCGGTCGCCCATCTGGAGCGCTCACTGAATTTCTTCATGACGCAGCCGGGCCCGAACTGGACGCTCGCCTTTCTGCACGGCCGCAACAGTCTCGTGCGCGGGCTCTATGCGCTCTACGAGTTGCGCGCCCGGCTGCCGATAATCAGCGCCTATTTCAATGTCGAAGGTAGCGCGATCGCGGCCGACCTTCCGCCCGACGGTGACAGTCCCGCACCGCGCGGCTTTGTCCATCAGGAGCGCACGGAGACCCGGGGCAAATATTCGCTCTACGTGCCGGAGAACTATTCATCCAACCGGCAATGGCCGTTGATCATCTGCCTGCACGGCGGCTACGGCCAGGGTTACGAATATATCTGGACGTGGCTCCGCTCGGCGCGCACGCGAGGCTATTTCCTGCTTTCACCAAAATCGTTAGGCGAAACCTGGTCGATGACCATGAACAGTCCGGACACGCTCTCCGTGATGCGGATGCTCGAGGAGGTGAGCGAGGCGTATGCGATCGACCGCTCGCGAACGTATTTGACCGGTCTCTCCGACGGCGGCATCTTCACCTACATCATGGGCCTCGAACGCCACGAAATCTTCACCGGACTGGCGCCGGTCGCGGGAGCGCTGCACACGGCGGTCGATCCGATGTTGCGTACGGGAACCGGACGCGAGCTGCCGATTTTCGTGATTCACGGCGTGCACGACTTCATCTTCCCGGTGAGCTTCACGCGCCAGACCAACGAACTGCTGAAAATGCTTAAATACGATGTCAAATACGAAGAGCTGCCGGAGTGGGGACATGCTTTTCCTTATTCGATCAATGAGCGGCTCGTGATGCCGTGGTTCGAAAGTCTGCCGCCCAGAGCCGAATGATCGCGACACGCGGCCCGGTCGAGCGCCTGCGGCAATGATGGTGCGGGGCGGTTTGGCAAGCATGGCTGGTGAGGCGACGGCTCAGCGCGCGGAGGCTACGCTTGTACGCGCGGCCGACGGCGCGGTCACGATCCAGCTCGCCGGCGTCTGGCAGCTCCATCGCGGTATCGGCGCAAAGGCGGCCGCGATCGAGCGTGAGCTGACCCAAAACGGCAAACCCAGCCGCCTCGGCTTCGACACGCAGCGGCTGGGCTCCTGGGACAGTGCGCTGGTCACCTTTCTTGCCCGAATCGAGGAGTTCTGCGGAACGCGCGGAATCGTGATTGATCGTGCGGGCCTACCCGAAGGCGCACGCCAACTGCTCGAATTGGCCGCGTCGGCACCACCGCAAAGTACCGCCGCCGCGCCGCAGGCGCGTCCGCCTCTACTCGCGCGTACCGGCGCCGCCGTGCTGCGAGTGGCCGGTACGGGTGGGAGCGCCCTCGAATTTGTTGGCGTGGTCGCGATTGCGCTCGGGCACCTCGCACGTGGCCAGGCACGCTATCGCAAAGTTGACATCGTGACGCTGATACAAGCTTGTGGCGCCGACGCCCTCACGATTGTCGCGCTGATCAGTTTTCTGGTGGGCGTCATCCTGGCTTTCATGGGTGCGGTGCAGCTCGAACAATTTGGTGCGTCGATCTATGTCGCCGATCTGGTCGCCATCGGTATCACGCGCGAAATGGGCGCCATGATGACTGCGATCATCATGGCCGGACGCACCGGTGCTTCCTTCGCCGCCCAACTCGGCACCATGAAGGTCCGCCAGGAGATCGAAGCGCTCGAAACAATGGGCATCTCACCCATCGAATTTCTGGTTGTGCCGCGCGTAATCGCGCTCGTCCTGATGATGCCGCTGCTCTGCCTCTACTCGGATTTCATCGGCGTCTTCGGTGGCGCCACTATCGGGGTCGGCATGCTCCATCTCTCCTTCACGACCTATCTGAAGGAGAGCGCCAAGGCGATCTACCCAAGCGGCGTGCTGGGCGGGCTGTTCAAGAGCCTGGTGTACGGTATCCTGATCGCGATTGCTGGGTGCTACCAAGGGATGAAGTGCGGCAACAGCGCGTCGGCGGTGGGCGAATGTACGACGGCCGCCGTGGTGGACGGTATAATTCTGGTGGTGGTGGCGTGCGGTCTGTTCGCGCTGGTCTTTCATGTCATCGGAATCTGAAGCGGTGGGCGGTGCGCGCCCGACTGACGGGCCAGCCGCGACGCACGCCAGGGCGGGCGCGGAAGCGCATATCACCGTGCGCAATCTGACGATGGCCTACGGCGATTTCGTGGTGATGCGCGGGCTGAATTTTGTCGTGCGGCGCGGCGAAATCTTCATCGTGATGGGCGGCAGTGGCTGTGGCAAAAGCACCCTGCTGCGTCATCTGGTGGGGCTCGAACGGCCCGCCGCAGGCGAGATTCTGTACGACGACGAAAACTTCACCCTGGCGAATGCCGCCGAGCGCCAACGCATCCTGCGGCGGTTTGGCGTGCTCTATCAGGGCGGGGCGCTATGGAGCTCGATGACGCTGGCCGAGAATGTCGGGTTGCCGCTGGCGCAATTCACCGACCTCACTCCGGAGGAGATTCGCGAGGTGGCGGCGCTCAAACTCGCGCTGGTTGGATTGAAGGGTTTCGAGGATCACTACCCCGCAGAGATCAGTGGCGGCATGCAAAAACGCGCCGGCGTCGCACGCGCGATCGCGCTCGACCCCGATGTACTGTTCTTTGACGAACCGTCCGCCGGTCTCGACCCGGTGACCTCCCGCCTGCTCGACGATTTGATCCTTGAGTTGCGCGCGAACCTGGGGGCGACCGTGGTAATCGTCACGCATGAACTGGCGAGCATCTTCGCCATTGGTGACAATAGCGTCTTCCTCGATGCGGAGAGTCACACCATGACCGCCAGCGGCAATCCCAGGGAAATGCTGACGAATTGCACCGACGCGCGGGTCCATCGCTTCCTGACCCGCGGCGGAAAACCGCCCACATGATCGAGGCCGCGTGAAGAGACACCTCAGCCCCTTGGCGGTTGGTGGCTTCGTGGTGGGTGCGGCCGCGCTGGCGATCGCAGCCGTCATGATTCTCTGGGGCGGGCGGCTCTTCACCCGCAGCCAAGACTACGTGCTCTATTTCAACGCTGATGTTAACGGCTTGCGCTCGGGAGCGGCGGTCAAGTTCAAAGGCGTTCAGGTCGGCTACGTCGATCAGATTTTCCTGAATCTCGGCACCGCAGCGTCAGGGGAGCAGCCAAAGTTGAGTATCCCGGTTGTCATCGAACTCGACTCGCGCTCGGTCATCCATCAGGGCAGCGGCTTTCTCGCTCTCGATCAACCTGCCGTGGTGAAAGATCTCGTGGGACACGGCTTGCGGGGTCAATTGGCGACGGAGAGCATCGTCACCGGCATCCTTTATGTCAGTCTTGACATGCGCCCGAACACACCGATCCATTTGCTCGCGCCGCCCAACTCAACCTACCCGGAGATTCCGACCGTGCCGACGCCGTTCGAGCAGGCGCAAGACCTCGCGATGCGCGTGCTGTCAAAACTTGGGCAGGTCGATCTCGACGGGCTCATCGCGGGCCTGACCAAGACTTTGACCAAAACCGGCGATCTTGCCGGGTCGCCACAGCTCAAGGCCGCTATCGACTCGTTGCCGGCCACGATCAACAAACTCGGCGCTGCCGCCGATTCGATCCAGCGGCTGGCCGATAACGCGAATCGCGAAGTTACCGTGACCACCGATTCCATTCGTCAGACCACATCCAACGCGACCCTGGCCTTGCAGCAGACGCAGGCAACGTTGAAGACGGTACGCGAGACCATCGGTCCGGGATCGCCGCTCGACTATCAGCTCGGGCAGACTCTGATCGATCTGTCGGAGGCCGCCCGTTCGATGCACAGTCTGGCGGATTACCTCGAGCGCAATCCGAGCTCGCTCATCCGCGGCCGCGCACCCGAGGATAAACCGTGAAGTACGCCGTGCCCGGTGGTTGGGTCCTCGGTCTCGCGACGCTGGCGTTGCTCGGCGCGAGCTGCTCGATTTTGCCGGCGCCGCAACCCGACACGACACACTACTTTGTTCTCACCGCTATCGATCCTGCAGAGCGCAGTCAGGGCGCCAGCGCGACCGCCCGGGATGCAAAGCTCGTGATAGGACTCGGCCCGATCAGTTTTCCGGATTATCTGGCCCGATCGGAAATTGTTACACGAGCCGCTGACAACCGGGTCGAGCTATCGACAGTCGATCGCTGGGCCGAACCGCTCGATGTGACCTTCAAACGAATCCTGTCCCACGATTTGGCGCTCGCCCTTGACGGCGCGCAGGTTGCCGCCTTCCCATGGTTCGGCTCCTCGTCGCATTTCGATTACTGGGTTGAAGCGGTCATCGATCGCTTCGAAGCGGACGGACAAGGCGTGGCCCGGCTCACGGCGCGCTGGACAGTTAGCGATGGTGCCAACGACCGCATGCTGTACTCGTCGACCACGGACCTCACCGTCGCGGCGACACCCGGTAATAACGCTGCGATGGCGGCTGCGCTGAGTCAGGTTGAGAGTGAGTTCGCCGGCGAAATCGCTGCGGCGATTCGCCGGCTCCACGCCCAAGCCTCTAGTTCACGGGAGTGATCTGTCCGAACCGGCCCGCCTGATAGTCAGTGATCGCCTGGGCGATCTCTTCCTTGGTGTTCATCACGAACGGACCGTAACGGACCACCGGTTCATGCAGCGGAATGCCGCCGATCAGCAGAAATTCGAGCGGTTCGCGCCCGGTCGCAGCAAAGCTGACCTGCTCACCGTCGTTCTTGAAAACCACCATCTGATGCTCGCCGGCCGCGCGCCGCTCGTCGCTGAACGCGCCACTACCCGCGAAAACATAGGCGAAGACGTTGTAATCGGACGCCACCTGCTGGACGGCTTCGGCGCCTGCGGCAAGCGTGCAATGCAGCATGATGATCGGTGTGCGCGTCTCGATCACGGCGTTCGCGCCCAGCGCCTCGCCCGCGATAACGCGTACCCGGAGCTTCCCGTCAGCACTCGCAACGTCGGGGATTTTCGCCGACGGAATCTCCTGATAGCGCGGACGAATCAGCTTCTCGCGCCGCGGCAGATTTACCCAGAGCTGGAAGCCGTGAATCCGGCCTCCACGCCGGGCGAAATCCGCCTCCGGCATTTCGGAATGAATGACCCCGGCGCCCGCGGTCATCCATTGCACATCGCCACGCCCGAGCTGCCCCGAATTGCCGTGCGAATCGCGATGCTCGAAGCGGCCGTCGATCATATAGGTCACGGTCTCAAACCCGCGATGGGGATGGTCGGGTGCCCCCTTGGCCTCGCCCGCACCCAACTCCATCGGACCCATCTCATCGAGCAGGAGGAATGGATCGAAGTCGGCGAGGTCTGACGTTGGAAACGGCCGGTGGACAAGAAAACCCTCCCCCTCAAGGGTTTGGACACTTTGCACGACGCGCGCTACCGATCGTCGATTATTGCCTGGCATATGCCTTTACCTCTTCGTTGATTTCCCGAACTCCTGTCAGATTCAACTTAAGCACGCTGTCAAGTAGCAGTCCCGCGTGGCGCTTCGTAATCATCGCAATAAAAAAAGGAGGCCGGGCGATGCCCGGCCTCCGTAACTACCACTCTGGTTCCCGCGAGTCGGGCGATCAGCCTCCGCTGCGCAGCAGGCGTCCCGGCGTCGCGCCGGTGCATTTGCCGTCCTGGAACGTGACCTCGCCATTCACCAGCGTTGCGCTGTAGCCTTCCGCGCGCTGCACCCGGCGCCACTCGCCACCGGGAAAGTCGTAGACCACTTCGAGCGGCTTTATCGCCAGCTTGTTGAGATCGTACACAACAACGTCGGCGCATGCGCCTTCCACCAGCGTGCCGCGGTTCTTGAAGCCCGCGCACATCGCCGGATGGGCGCTCAGGCGGAAGTGCAACTCCTCGAGCGAGAGCATATCGCTCTCACGTCCCATCCGGATCAGCGCCTCGGTCGAGTAGCGGCCACCCGAGAAAAACTTGGTATGGGCGCCGCCGTCCGACACGCCGAAGATGGTCATCCCCTCGGAAGTGACAAGCTCCTTCATGAAATCGTTACGGACGTTGAGCGGGGGCGTGTAGAACTCGGTGTTCAGCCCGTCCGCACACGCGATATCGAGCATCACGTCCACTGGATGCTTTTTCTCTTCTATCGCGACTTCGCCGACCGTCCGGTTCTCGTATTTCTTGAGGTCGGACCGCTTGCATTCGAGAATGGTGATCGCGCGAACGTCGTTCGAGACGGCGCCCGTCATTTGATCGACCTTGCGCAGACCCGGCCGCCGCTCGGGATCGCTCAGCTTGAGCAGCCGATCTTCGAGCGATCCAACCGTGACTTCGCGCCACTCGGGCATATCGTCCCACAGATTCCAATCCTTGAAAGTGAAGAGGAAGCCGAGGTCGAGCGTGGCGCCCTGGCCGTACACCCGGATACCACGCTTCGCGCAGCTCTCGATCCAGTGCATTTGGCGGCGGAAGCGGTCCGGATGGGCATCGTTGATCGCGATGGCGTTATAGAGAATCGGGCGTCCAGCCGCCAGCGCCAGCGCCTCGAAATGCTTCTCCGTATGATCCTGCGCGTCTCCCTCGTAAGCGCTCGCGTTGGGGATATAGGACATCTGGATGAAGCCCTCGTTGCGGTCGCCGAGGATTTTCGCAAGCTCCAGTGCCGTTTCGTCGTGCATCAGGTCCGTGACCATCGGCGTGCCGTCGAAGTCCGCCTGCACGCTGTTCTCACCGAAGCGCTGCGCGGACCATCCGCAGGCGCCTTTGTCCATCGCCTCGTTGATGATGCGCTTCATCTCGTTGGTCTCGGCCGCGGTGGGCATGCGACCCGACTTCGCCTCTTCCAGGCCCATCGCCCACACCATCACAGGCGCCAACGGCACGAACGGCAGCATGTTCACGCCCTTGGGATGACGCTCGACGCTGTCGAGAAACTCGGGATAGGTAACCCAGTCCCAAGGCATCCCCGCCTTCATCGAGGCGTACGGAATCGCCTCGGTCCGCGTCATCGTCAGCATCGACCGATCGCGCAATTCAGGCTTGACCGGTGCGAAGCCAAAGCCGCAATTCCCGATAACGAGCGAGGTTACGCCATGCCAGCTCGAAATCGTGCAATACGGATCCCAGAAAAGTTGCGCATCGTAATGGGTGTGCAGATCGACGAACCCGGGCGCGACGAACTGCCCGTCCGCGTCGATCACCTTCTTGCCCTCATGGTTCTTGAGATAGCCCAGCTTGGCGATCTTGCCATCCTTGATTCCGACATCGGCCCGATAGCGCGGCAACCGGGTCCCGTCGATGACGATACCCCCGCGAATTACAACATCGAATTCAGCCATTTTTATCCCTCCTGCCGGTCGTCAGCGCCGGTGGTTTATGGTGTTTGATCTTGGAACGTTCGTACTAATTCCTAATGTGCACTAACAGATCGGCTTATAACTCCTTTCCCGGCGATTTTACAAGCCTGCGGAAACGCTTTCTTGAGGAAAGCGTCTTAAGTGACCCTCGGAGGGAAGGGCCGCACCGCGCGTTCGGACCATTCCCGACAATTCGCAGTGCCGCACCCCTCCGCTTCTACCAAATCGTTGCGGGTGCGCTATAGTCGCACGGCGCTCCCCGCGTCATACGACCGTAACTTTGCCGGGAACGCCAACGGTTACCGCCTATGGGAGAAGCGACTTTACCCGCGCGGGCACTCGACGATCTGCGGGTTATCGAATTCGCCGAGATGGTTTCGGGGCCGATGTGCGGCAAGATGCTGGCCGACATGGGCGCCGAGGTAATCAAGGTCGAGCCGCCCGGCGGCGACCGGGCGCGTCGCATGCCGCCCTTCGCCGGCGACCTGCCCCATCCCGAGAAGAGCGGCTTCTTCCTCTATCTCAACACATCCAAAAAAAGCCTGACCCTGGATCCCGCGAAGCCTACTGGCGCGGACCTGTTCCGCAAGCTGATCGCCGGCGCGGATCTACTGATTGAGAACCAGCGTCCGGGATTCCTGGAAAGTCTCGGACTCGGCTACGAATCACTCAAGGCGATCAACCCGCGGCTCATCGTGGTTTCGATCTCGCCCTTCGGCCAGACCGGTCCCTACCGCGACTGGCAAGGCTCCGAGTTGATCGAATGGGGGATGAGCCTGACGGGCTACAACACGCCGACCCTGGTCGACGATGCCGAGCATGAAAATCCCCTCAAGGCGCCCGGGCATGCCGCCGAGATGATGGGCGCGGGCAGCGCTGCCGCGGCCGCCATGATGGCGATATTCCATCGCGAGGCGACCGGCGAGGGTCAATGGATCGACGCACCTTGCTGGCAAGCGACCGTCAACACCGCGAAGATCGAGATGGCGGTGTGGAGCTATGTCGGGATGCCCTTCAGCCGTTTGCGCAAGAACGTGTCGGTCGGCCTCGAGCCGCTGAAATGTCGCGACGGCTACGTCTATGTCTTGTGGGCGGCCGATACCCACTGGAAGGCACTGAAGCAGATTCTCGGCAATCCCGACGTGCTCGCCAGTGAAATCTTCGACACGCTGGCCGGCCGCCACACCAATGATGACGTGCTGCGTCCGATGGTCAAGGAAGAGCTCGCCAGGCACGACATGGAATACCTTGTACGCGAGGGGCAGAAGATCGGCTTGACGATCGGACCCGTACACACGGTGGCTCAGGCCGCCAACCATCCGCATCTGCTGGCGCGCGACGCCTTTATTGAAATCGATCATCCGGTCGCGGGGCCCTTCAAGTATCCCCATCACCTGGTCTCGATGACGGCGACACCCCCGACACCGCGCCGCGCCCCACTGCTGGGTGAGCACAACGCCGAGATTCTGGGCCGCCTCGGCATCTCGGCCGCCGACCAGCAGGGGCTGCGCGCGGCCAGCGTCATCTGAAGGGGGAGAGTGCATGCCACGACTTCCGCTCGAAGGAATCCGCGTCGCCGATTTCAGCTGGATCATCAACGGCCCGCAGATCGCGCAATGGCTCGCGACGATGGGCGCCGAGGTGATCAAAATCGAATCGCAGGTCTATATCGATATCGGCCGGACGAATCCGGCCGGGATGCCGCCCGGCGCGACCGGCTTCAACAGCAACGGCTTCTACCACATGCTCAATTACGGGAAGAAAGCCGTCCGCCTGAATCTGGCGACGACCAAGGGCCGCGATCTCGCCCACGCGATCATCCGCCGCAGCGATTTTGTCCTCGAATGCTTCCCTAAACCCAACTCCGAAAAGCTCGGCCTGACCTATCCCGAGATGAAGAAGATCAAGGACGACATCATCATGATTTCGGTGTCGTTGCTCGGGAAGACCGGGACCGATCCTTCGCGATGGGTCGGATGGGGTCCGATGGCCTGCTGCTTCGTCGGGATGTTCGACGCGCAGGGTTATCCGGGCGGCCCACCCCGCCAGACCGGTGGCACCTGGCCCGATTACGCGATCGCTTCGACCGTCGTCTTCCACGCCCTCGCCGCGCTGCGTCATCGCAATCGCACCGGTCAGGGACAGTGGATCGACGCGAGCATGGGCGAGACCGTCATCGGCCAGATGCATGAATTCTTTACCGACTACGCCATGAACGGCCGGGAGCGCCACCAGCAGGCCAATAACGACGATCTGATGGCGCCGCACAATACCTATTTGTGCGGAGGCGACGACCAGTGGATTGCAATCGCAGTGAGTAACGACGACGAGTGGCACGCGCTCTGCCGGGTGATGGGTCATCCGGTGTGGGCGCATGACGCGAAGTTCGCGGACCAGTTCGGCCGCCGCCAGCATCGCGACGAACTCGATATGCATATGCGCGAATGGACGCGTAATCAAGAGCATCGCGAACTCGCGGCGACGCTGCAGAAAGCCGGCGTACCGGCGGGCCCGGTGCTCGATAGCGTCGAACTCCACGAGGATCGGCATCTGTGGGAATGGGGCTATTGGTGGAAACTCAACCATCATGAGGTCGGTGAACGAATCATGCCCGGGATGCCGGTGAAAATGAGCAACGTGCCACAACTGAATTACTCACCGCCACCCGACCTCGGCGAGCATAACCGCGACGTCTTTGGCGGATTGCTCGGCCTCAGCGACGCCGAGATCAACATGCTGATCGAAGAAAAAGTAATTTTCTAGTCCAAGTAGAACTAAACAGGGGAGTAACTAACACTAGTGGAGCGCGGTTGCCGCGCGGAGCGAGCAGGCGAGTCTGCGAGCTGCGTTAAAATCTTAAGTTAATTGAACTGTCATTTTATAACGAAGCAACAGGGGAGTAACTGATGTACTCACTCAAGGATAAGGCCTGTATCACAGGCGTCGGTGAGTCGAAATTCAGCCGCGGGTCGGGCAAGAGCGAGCTGCAACTGCTGCTCGACGCGTCGGTCGCCGCGATCGCCGACGCCGGTCTGAGCCCGCACGACATCGACGGCATTATCGGACCGCCGCTGGGCGCGACCTCCGAGCATATGGCGGCGAATCTCGGGATCGAGGACATGCGTTACGCGACGACCGTGCACATGGGCGGCGCCAGTCCGGTCGTTTCGCTCCAGAGCGCCGCGATGGCGGTGGCGTGCGGCCTGGCGAATCACGTCCTCATCCCGGTCGGCTGGAATGGCTATTCGTCGAATCCGGTACGCGGCGGGGGCAAACGTGCCGAGACTGGCGAGGTCTCGATCCCGCCGCCGAATCCGATGGTCAACACGGTTGGCGCTTACTATCTGCCCTATGGGGCGACCGTGCCGGCGCAATTCTATGCCTGGCTCGCGACGCGGCACATGAAACTCTACGGCACGCCCTTCGAATCGATGGGCGCGATCGCGGTCGCGGAGCGCAAGCACGCGCAACTCAATGAACGGGCGATGATGCGCGGGCGGCCGCTCACGATGCAGGATTATCTCGACGCGCGCTGGGTCTCGTATCCGTTCCGGCTTTACGACTGTTGCCTCGAAACCGACGCCGCCTGCGCGGTCGTGGTGAGTTCCGCCGAGCGCGCCCGCGATCTCAAGAAGCCGCCCGTCTATATTTCAGGCGTCGCCGAAGGTCATCCCTATCCCGCCGACGATATTCCGGCCCGGCCCGACCCGTTCGTGATCGGTCTTACGTTCGCGGCGCCCAAGGCCTTTCAGATGGCCGGCGTCACGCACGCCGATATCGATTTCCTCGAGGTCTACGACTGCTTTACATACGTCGTGATGTTGCAGATCGAGGCGATGGGCTTCTGCAAACGCGGCGAGGTCAAGGATTTCGTCACCGGTGGACGGATCGAGCTGGGCGGCAAATTGCCGCTCAACACGCACGGCGGACTGCTCGCCGAGGCGCACGTCTGGGGCACCAACCATATCGTCGAGGCCACGCGCCAGTTGCGCGGCGAATGCGGAGCGCGCCAGGTCAAGGACGCGGAGCTGGGACTGGTCACCGGCTGGGGCGACTTTGGCGACGGCGGACTCGCGATTCTGAGGAGATAAGCACGTGGCAGACGCAAATACCTACAAATTGCCATTACCCCGGGCGCGCGGACGCGCCGCTGAATTCTACGCCTTCTGCAAGCAGCATGAATTGCGCTTCCAGCGTTGCGGCGATTGCGGCACGTGGCGTCATATCCCGCGCGACATGTGCGCCAAATGCGGCTCCTTCAAGTGGGAATGGCGGCGCTCGTCCGGCAAGGGGATGCTGTTCTCAGGGACCACCGCGACCCAGCCGATGATGCCGCAGTTCGCCGAGAGCGTGCCTTACAGCCCAGCCATCGTCGAACTCGAAGAGGGGGTCCGGATGGTCACGTGGTTGGTTGGCGTGAAGCCCGAGGAGCTGGTACTCGACATGCCGCTGCAGGTGGCGTTTGACGACGTCACGCCGGAAGTGACGTTACCGAAGTTCCGTCGCGCCTGAGGCCTTATGCCAATCAAAATGTATGATCTCGCCGGGGCTGAACCGGATCGGCGTTTCAGTCCCTACTGCTGGCGGACGAAGATGGCGCTCGCGCACAAACAGCTCGAAGTCGAGACGATTCCGTGGCGGTTCAGCGACAAGCCGCTAATCGCTTTCGCCAACTGGGAACGGGTTCCGGTGATTGTCGACCAAGGCAAGCCGGTGGTCGATTCGTGGGCGATCGCCACCTATCTCGAAGGCGCCTATCCCGCCAGGCCCTCGTTATTCGGGGGCGGCGCCGGTCTCGGTCTCGCGCGCTTCCACAACGCGTGGGCGGATACGGTATTGAATCCGGCACTGAGTCGTTTCGCGATGCTCGACGCGTACAACCATCTCTCACCAGCCGATCAGCCTTACTTCCGGCGGAGCCGTCTGGAGCGTCTCGGCGTGTCGCTGGAGGAGTACTGCAAGGATCGCGAAGGACGGCTGCCCGCCTTCCAGCAGTTGCTGGAACCGCTGCGGCAGACGCTCGCGGCACAGCCGTATCTCGGCGGCGAGGCGCCGCTCTACCCCGATTACATCGTATTCGGCAGCTTCATGTGGTCGCGCTGTATCAGTCCGTTCCGTCTGCTCGACGAAACCGACCCGGTGAACGCCTGGCGCGAGCGGCTGCTGGATGCCTTCGGCGGACTCGCGCGCAATGCGCCCGGCTACTGGTAGCCGCGCCGGAGAAATCCCGAAAATACCACTCTCACTTCCAGGAACGGGGTGGCGAGCGTATCCGCTCTCAATACCTCTCCTTGTCCAGGGAGAGGTCGCGATAGGCGCCGCATCAAGCGGCGCCTATCGCGGGTGAGGGCATCTGTGACTCCACCGCAAATCGCATTATCTTGCGGCGCGAGAGGGCATCATGGCTTCGCCGCCTAGTCCGCACCGAATCCCACATGACCGCGCGCGAGACCTTCGCCGCAACCAGACTGAAGCTGAGAAGAGGCTCTGGGCGCGGCTACGCGACGGACAAATCTACGGCGTTAAGTTCCGACGTCAGTTCCCGATCGGCGAATTTATCGCGGATTTCGCGTGCCCCATCGCACGTTTTGCCATCGAGCCCGACGGCGCCCAACACGCTGAGCAGACGGAGAAGGATCAATGCCGAACTCGCTTGCTGGCTGAACATGGTTATCGTGTGCTGCGATTCTGGAACGAGGAAGTAATGACGAATCTTGAAGGTGTCTTGGCACTGATTCTTCTCGAACTGCGGGCGAGCGGGATTATCAGCAAAGAGCAGGTGGGCTGACGCGATCCGCAGTGGAAGCGCCGATGCCCTCACCCGGCGCATCGTGGGCACTGTGCGCCACTCGCGCCGACCTCTCCCTGGACAGGGAGAGGTATCAAGAGCCTCTGCGCTTCTCGAGTCAGGCGGGCAGATAGCCCTCTTTGAGTAGCGACTTCGCGATGATCATGCGCTGGACTTCGCTCGTGCCTTCGCCGATCTCGGCGAGCTTGGCGTCGCGCATGTAGCGCTCGACCGGAAAATCAGTGACGTAGCCGTATCCACCATGAATCTGCACGGCCTTGGTCGTCGTCCACATCGCGGTCTCCGAAGCGAACAACTTCGCGATGGAGGCTTCCCGCGCGAACGGCTTGCCCGCGTCCTTCAGGGCCGCGGCGCGACCGGTCAGGAGCCACGAGGCTTCGATTCTGGTCGCCATATCGGCGATCATCCACTGAATCGCCTGAAAGTCCGCGATCGCCTGGCCGAACTGGCGGCGTTCTTTCGCATAGGTCGCCGCGTCTTCCATCGCACCGCGCGCGATCCCGGTGGCCCATCCGGCGATCCCGATCCTGCCGCCCTCGAGCACTTTCAGGGTCTGGCGGTAGCCCGCGCCGACTTCGCCGATCAGGTCGGCTGCGGGAATCGTGACGTTGTCGAAGATCACTTCGGCCGTGTCGGATGAGTGCAGTCCGAGCTTTTCGATTTTGCGCCCGTTACTCAGGCCCCGCGTGCCGCGCTCGACCACGAACGCGGAGACTCCCGAGCGTGACGCCGCCGGATCCGTAATCGCCATCACGACATATACTTCGGCGACGCCGCCGTTGGTGATAAACATCTTGGCGCCGTTGATCGTGTAGTTGTCGCCGCTGCGCACGGCCCGCGTCTTCATCGCAGCCGCGTCGGAACCCGAACTCGGCTCCGTCAGGCACCAGGCGCCGAGCTTCTTCGCCGCGACCAGATCGGGCAGGAAACGCGCGCGCGTCGCATCCGACGCGAACATCGCGAGATGGCCCGAGGAGAGCGACATGTGGGCGGCGCAGGACAGCGCGATTCCCGCGTCGAACCGCGCGATTCCTTCGACGACGACCACCTGCGAGAGAGTGTCGGCGCCGCCGCCGCCGTATTTTTCAGGGAAGGAGACGCCGATGAAGCCGAGTTCGCCGAGCTGCTCGACTATATGTCGGGGAAACAAGGCGTCCTTGTCCCACTTGGCCGAGTTGGGCTTGATCTCGCGCTCGGCGAAATCCGTCAGGGTTTCCCGAATCTGCCGCTGCTCGTCAGTCAACTCGAAGTTCATTGGCACAGCCCGAATGTGGTCTTTTCGTCATTCCTGCGCGTGGCTGCCGCGCGAGGAATCTCGCATCCGGATCCCAGTGCGGTCTTTCGTGCCTCAGATACCGCTAGATTCTTCGCTGCGCAGACTCCGCTCAGAATGACAATGCTACTTCTTGTATCGATAAGCCCTTTTGTCATTCTGAGCGGAGTCTGCGCAGCGAAGAATCCCGGAGGCCGTAGTCTACTAATCAAAGAATACCCCCCGCCAACCTCCCCCTGGTCAAGGGGATTGATTACAGACCTTCTCGCGCCGGAATTCGATTTCCTCACAAGCTCTCAGACTGACATGGCCGGTGACTGTTAATCCCGTGGATGCACGTTCTCGTGCACCCACTTGACGATATCCTCGGTCGACGCACCGGGCGTGAAGATCTCTTTCACCCCCGCCGCCTTGAGTTTGGCCGAATCTTCATCCGGGATGATACCGCCGCCGAAAATCGCGACGTCATCCAGCCCCTTCTCCTTGAGCAGCCGCATAACCTCGGGAAAGAGCGTCATATGGGCACCGGAAAGGATACTCAGCCCGATCGCGTCGACGTCTTCCTGCACCGCGGCCTCCGCGATCATCTCGGGCGTCTGATGCAGTCCGGTGTAGATCACCTCGAAGCCGCCGTCGCGCAGCGCCCGCGCGATAATTTTCGCCCCACGGTCATGGCCGTCGAGGCCGGGTTTCGCCACCAGAATTCGTAATCGCTTGTCCGCCACTTGCTTTTTCCAGCCCGGGTCTTTTAATCCGGCCGGGTTAAACCCAACCGGGGTCTTTGTACACGCCAAATTCGGCGCGGTAGATATCGCTGATTTCACCGACCGTCGCGTCGCGCCGGACGGCCTCGCAGATCGGGTCCATCAGGTTTTCGCCCGAACGGCAGGCCTCGGCGACGCGCTTGAGCGCCTCTTTGACGGCGACACTGTTGCGCTCGCGCTTGAGCTTGCGGACGCGCTGGATCTGCCGCTCTTCGAGTTCGTGATTGATCTTCAGGGTCTCGATCGGAATCTCTTCCGGCACCGAGTATTTGTTGACGCCGACGACCGTCTTGATCCCCTGCTCGAGCTGGCGCTGATAGTTGAAGGCCGCCTCGGCGATTTCGAGTTGCGGATAGCCGCGGTCGATCGCCTTGAGCATCCCGCCCATCTCGTCGATCTTGCGGATATACTCGAGCGCCTCGGCTTCCATCTTGTCGGTCAGCGCCTCGATCGCGTAGCTCCCGCCAAACGGGTCGATGGTGTTGGTGACGCCGGTCTCCTCGGCGATTATCTGCTGCGTTCGCAACGCCACCATCACGGCCTGCTCGGTCGGCAGGGCGAGCGTCTCGTCCATCGAGTTGGTATGGAGCGACTGGACGCCGCCGAGGACGCCAGCCAAGGCCTGAATCGCGACGCGCACGACGTTGTTCATCGGCTGCTGCGCGGTCAGCGAAACCCCGGCGGTCTGCGCATGCGTCCGCAGCATCAGCGAACGCGGATTCTTCGCGCCAAAGCGCTCCTTCATGAACCGCGCCCACATCCGCCGCCCCGCCCGCAGCTTGGCGATCTCTTCGAGAAAATCATTGTGCAGGTCCCAAAAGAACGAGAGCCGGGGAGCGAAGTCGTCGACGTTCATGCCGCGCGCGACGGCGTCCTGCACGTAGCAAAGGCCGTCGGCGATCGTGAAGGCGAGCTCCTGCACGGCGGTCGAGCCGGCCTCGCGGATGTGGTAGCCGGAAATTGACACGGCGTGAAAGCGCGGCGCCTTTTTCGCGCAGAACTCGACCATGTCCGTCACGATCCGGAGCGACGGCGCCGGCGGACAGATCCATTCCTTCTGCGCGATGAACTCCTTCAGCATGTCGTTCTGGATCGTGCCGCTGACCGCCTCCCACGGTACGCCCTGGCGCTCGGCCACGACGAGATAGGCGGCGAGCAGGACCGACGCCGAGCAATTGACCGTCATCGAAGTCGAGACTTTGTCGAGCGGAATACGATCAAACAGGCGCGCCATATCCTGGGCCGACGAGACCGAGACGCCTTCACGCCCGACCTCGCCCATCGCACGCTCGCTGTCGGCGTCGTAGCCCATCAGGGTCGGCATGTCGAAGGCGGTCGAAAGGCCGTCCTGGCCTTGCGCAAGCAGGAAATGGAAGCGCGCATTGGTCTCTTCGGCGAGACCGAATCCCGCAAACTGGCGCATCGTCCACAGGCGGCCACGATACATCGATTCGTACACGCCGCGGGTGTAGGGATACTCGCCCGGGTAGCCGATGTCCCGCGCAAAGTTGTTTTTGACGTCCTCCGGGGTGTAGAGCGGATCGACGGGCATGTCGGAGAGGGTGGTGAAGCGGGTCGGCCGCTCCTTGCCGCGTGAGTAGGTTTGCTCGAGCCATTCCTGTTTTGTCGTCACGATGATTCCCTCACCATTCTTGCCGTCATTAGTACTGCCGTCATGAGTCTTGCGCTCAGCGGGTATGGAGTACCTGTCCCGCAATCACGAGCCGCTGAATCTCCGAGGTACCCTCGTAAATCTCCGTAATTTTGGCGTCGCGGAAGTAACGCTCGACTTTGAAGTCCTTAGTATAGCCATAACCGCCGTGAATCTGGACCGCCTCAGTGGCAGCCTTCATTGCGGCTTCAGCGGCGAACAGCTTTGCCATCGCGGACTGCCTGGTGCAAGGCTGTCCGGAATCCTTGACGGCCGCCGCCCGCAAGGTCAGCAGCCGCGCCGCGTCGACCTCGACCGCCATGTCGGCGAGCTTCCACTGGATCGCCTGGTAGCTCGCGAGCGCGCTGCCGAAGGTCTGCCGCTCTTGCGCATACTTCAACGACGCCTCGAGCGCGGCCCGCCCGATCCCGACCGCCTGCGCGGCGATCCCGATCCGCCCGCCGTCGAGCGTTTTCATCGCGACCTTGAAGCCGTCGCCCTCGCCCATCAGCAGGTTTTCGCGCGGGAGGCGCAAGTCGGTAAAACTCAACTGCGCGCTATGGGAACCATGAATCCCCATCTTGTCCTCGATCCGCGTAACCTGGAATCCGGGCGAGGAAGTTTCCGCGATAAACGCGCTGATACCCTTCGTGCCTTTGTCGGGCTGCGTATTGGCGAAGATAATGCAAATGCCGGCTTCGGGGCCGTTGGTAATGAAGTTCTTGGTGCCGTTGATAACGTAACTGTCGCCGTCGAGCACCGCGCGCGTCTTCTGGCCGGCGGCGTCCGAGCCGGCCTGCGGCTCGGTCAGCGCAAAGGCTCCGAGCCACTCGCCCGCCGCCACCTTCGGCAGAAAGCGCGCGCGCTGGTCCGCGGTCCCGGTACCCAGGATGGGCCACGAGCCGAGCGACGAATGCGCCGACACGATCACCGCGGTCGACGCGCACTCGACCGCGAGCTCCTCGATCACGAGCGCGTAGGTCACGTTGTCGAGACCAGCGCCGCCGTACTGCTCCGGGATGAAAACCCCGAGCATCCCGAGACGACCCAATTCCTCGATCGTCGCGCGCGGAAACTCGTGCGAGCGGTCGATCTCGACGCCGACGCGTTCGAGCCTTTCGCGGGCGAAACGGCGGGCGACGTCACGGGCGCCGGCTTGCGTTTCAGTGAGTTCGAGGTTCATCGGGATAACCGTATCGCAGATAAGCCTGCCTGATACTCGTGTATGTTCTAGCTTAGATACTTTGTCAGGTCGATAGAAACCTGTTTTTCATCGCGTCGATGTAGCGATCCTCGCGATCGGGCGAGCCAAAATCGCGGCTGCTAGCTTAAGTTGACGTGAGCCATCGCGGCGAAACCGTGAATGTTTCACGTGAAACATCCGCACGCATCTCATTTTTGACGCAGCTCGCAGACTCGCCTGCTCGCTCCGCGCGCGACCGCGCTCCGCTAGCGTTAGCGATGCTGCCACTTGGGGTCACGCTTCTCGACGAAGGCCTTGGTCCCCTCGGCCTTGTCCGCGCTGCCGAAGCAGAGTCCGAAGGCGCTCTGCTCGAAACGCAGACCGGCGTCCTCTTCCATCGTGAACGACGCGCGCAACGCGGCCTTGGCCTGCCGCAGCGCGAAGCCGGATTTGCTCGCGAGCTTCGCGGCGAATTCGCGCGTCGCGGGGATCAACTGGTCCGGCGCGACCACCTTGTTTACGAGGCCCCATTCGAGCGCGGTCTTCGCGTCGATCATGTCGCCGGTGAGGATCAGCTCGCGGGCGCGCGCCTGGCCGATCCGATGGGGCAGCCGCTGCGTGCCGCCGAAACCGGGAATCAGCCCGAGATTGATCTCCGGCTGGCCGAAGCGAGCCTTTTCGCTCGCGATAATCAGGTCACAGCCGAGCGCGAGCTCGGTGCCGCCGCCCAGGGCGAAGCCGTTGACCGCCGCGATTACCGGAATCGGCAGCTCCTCGAAGGTCGCCATCACGCGATGGCCAAGGCGGCAGAACTCCATGCCATCGACCGTCGACATCGCCGACATCGCGGCGATATCCGCCCCCGCGACGAAGGCGCGATCGCCCGCGCCCGTCACGATCAGGACCCGGATCGATGGGTCATGGCGAACGTCGCGCAGCACGTGCGCCAGCCCTTCGACCACGGTGCGATTCAGCGCGTTGAGCGCCTTGGGCCGGTTGACGGTCACGGTCGCGATTTCGCCTTTTTCAAAAATCAGGTCTTCCACAATAGCTCCTGTCTTACGGTGTCCCGCCCAACTTCTCGCGGACCATCCAAATACGATCGCCACCCCAAAAAAGTTCGCCGTCGACGACGAAGGTCGGTACGCCGAAGACCCCGGCGGTCTCGGCTTCGAGCGCGATCCGCGTCAGCTCGTCGCGCCCCGCGCCGTCGAGGAAGTCAAAGAACCCGGCTGCCGGCGCGCCGCTCGCTTCGAGCACGCGGGCGATCGCCTCGCGATCCTCGATATCCAGTTCACGCTTCCAGAAGCGCTCGAAAGCCAGGTCGATATACTTGTCGAGCGTACCGCGCCGCGCCGCGTAGAGCATCCCGATCGCCACGAGCGACGAATCGAAAATCTTCTGCGGCCCCTTGACGGTCAGGCCACGCCGATTCGCGAGGCGCCGTGCGTCCATATAGCTGTACCGAATCCGGCGCCACTGATGATCATTGCGGCCTTCGACCGTCCCGAGAAAATCCGGGATGTTGAGGACGTACGGCAGCCAAGTGAACTTGACGCCGTACTCGCGCTCGAGCTCGCGTACCGGCGTAAGCGCCAAATAGGCGTAGGGACTCTTGAAATCGAGATAGAACCTGAGGTCGCGGGCCGTCATGCGCCCGAGCTTACGAAGCGCCGCGCGCCGTTGCAATCGTCGGATTCTTGACACAACTCAGACTTGCGCTAAAAGCTGCCAAGGGAAATAATGGCGCGTCAGGATGGTTCGCGCTCATGAGGCGCTTCACTATCCTGAGACCGACGCAAGACGGAGTAGATGCATGTCCCCTATTGCACACTGCCCGATGCCGTCGAGCCCGCTCGCCGCTGCGTAAGTCAAGCCGGCTAACCGGGCTGGCGCCCATCGCTTTTCAACAAACAAGTTGAACGCAGCACACTTGTGTGCCTGCAGGCGAACACTCGTGCACTCAATAGGGGAACCTTGCTCTGAAACAGCATAATCGTCGTTTTAAAGAACCACAGTTCATAGATCCGGATTTCGCCGAAGCCTTGAGCGGAGGCGAGTCCCGCATCCTGTCGTCCGGCCGGCAGGCACAACGGAAGGCCCGGCAGTTCTGCCGGCAAGTGCAACGGGCCTTAAACCTCGCCCTAACCGATCGTGATGCCGGCGATGACCTCAACGATGTGTTCGTCGAGGACGTCTCGCCGGCCCCGGATTGCGGGCGCCTCCTGGTGCACGTGATCATACCGGCCGACCGCTCCGTCGCGGATGCGATGAGTGCCCTCCGCCGCGATACTTCGCGTCTGCGTGCGGAGGTGGCCATGGCCATTACGCGGAAGCGGGCGCCTGAATTGTCTTTTGTACCGGCTTATCCGGATGGAGGCGACGATGAGTGAAGCATCAAACGCCGCCGTCCGGAGCTGGCTGGCGGCGCCAATGGATCATGATGTGTCGGAGGCGATCGAGCGCCTCCGGCGCGCCCCGGATGTCCAGCAGATAGCCGTAATGCCCGACGTTCATCTGTCCGCCGACGTGTGCATAGGCGTGGTCGTCGCCACGTCATGTCTGATCTATCCGCAAGCGGTTGGCGGCGACATCGGATGCGGAATGTTGGCGGTGGGCCTGGACCTCGAGGCTGCGGCCTTGGACAATCCGAGGATCGCCGGCCAAGTCCTGGCTGATCTGGGCCGGGCTGTGCCCGCTCGGCGCCGCAATCGCCGAGCGATCGTTTCTCAACCTGGGGATATTGCGAACAATACGCTCAGCCATAGCAGCCTCGATTCCGTCCGCCGGACGGAAGGTGCAATCGAATTCGCAACGCTCGGCAGCGGCAACCACTTTATTGAAATTCAGGCGGACGAAGATGGCCGCCTCTGGCTCATGGTGCACAGTGGGTCAAGGGCGCTCGGCCAAGCGATCCGCGACTACCATCTTGCACGTGCGCAACCCGTGGCCAACCGGCTTCGCGTGCTCGACGCCAAATCCGAGGCGGGTGCCGAATATCTTCACGATGCTTCCTGCGCACGGCGTTTCGCCGACGCGTCCCGCAGGGCGATGGCAGAAGAGGTTGGCTGGGTGCTGGCCAGGGCGTTGGGGCCACACGTGTGCTGGGAGACCGTCATCACGACAGACCACAATCATGTGTCGCTCGAACGCCATGGTGGGCGCGATCTCTGGGTCCATCGAAAGGGCGCCATGTCGGCCCGACTTGGCGAGAGCGGAGTCCTTCCCGGGTCAATGGGCAGTCTGAGCGTCCATGTGGAGGGGCGCGGCCATGAGGAGGCGCTGTGTTCGAGTGCTCACGGGGCAGGCCGGGCGTTGAGCCGGACCGCGGCCCGCGGCAAAGTGACGGAACAGGCGCTCCGCCGGGAGATGGCGGGAGTCTGGTACGACTTCCGCCTCACGGGGAAACTTCGTGACGAGGCCCCCTCCGCGTACAAAGACATCCGCGCGGTGCTAAGGGCTCAAAAGGAACTGGTGAAAGTGACCCGTACCCTCCGGCCGGTGCTCAACTACAAGGGCGTGTGACTGCTAGAGGCGCGAACGCCGATTTGTGGGCAATCGGGACAGAGCGTACAGCCCTCACAGCGCGGACTCCGCGCATGGCAGACCCGGCGCCCGTGCAGAATCAGCCGCATCGAAAAGGGCGTCCAGTCGCGCGGTGGCAAGAGCTTCTGCAGGTCCAGCTCGATCTTGTCGGGAACGACATTGCGCGAGAGGCCGAGCCGTCGCGCGAGCCGCCGGACGTGCGTATCGACCACGAGACCGGGCTGGCCGAAGACATGACCGAGGATCACATTGGCGGTCTTGCGGCCGACCCCGGGGATAGTCACGAGATCTTCCATGCGATTGGGAATATCGCCGCCGAAGCGCTCCAGAAGCGCCCGCGCAGCCGTCTGCAGGGAACGAGTCTTTTGCCGGAAGAAGCCGCTCCGCACGATCAACGCGCGAACCTGCTCTTCGGGCGCGGCCGCCATCGCGGGAATATCAGGAAGCTGCCGAAAGAGCTCGGGCGTGAGCTGATTCACCCGCTCATCGGTGCATTGCGCCGAGAGAATCGTCGCGACCAGGCATTGCCACGGCGTGCTGAAGTCGAGGCTGATCCGGGCTTCGGGATAGAGCCGCGCGAGTTCTCCGGAAATGCGCCCGGCGCGCTCGACGACCCCCTCGCCCGCTGCGATCGCGGGACGCGCGGCGGTGATTGGTTGCTTCGTCTTGCGCGTGACCATGGCTTCAGCGTTGCCCGATCCGGTCACCGCTCGCAATCCTGCAACTCACGGGCTAATTTCGATGCCGATGACCATTTCCGATCGGCCACGAGTATCTCTGCTGTTTCCCGCCCAGTACGCCGAGGCGGCGGCGATGCTCGGCCGCGCCTTCGTCGATGATCCCCTGCTCAAGGCGATCGTCCCATCAACGCCTGACGCGAACGCCCGTGCGGGACGCATCGGCGCATTGTTCGACGTGGTGCTGCGGCTCCATCGCGGCGACGGACAGCCGGTGGTCGGCGTGATCGCGGACGGCCGGGTTGGCGGGGCGGCGGTGATCGAGTATCTCGCGCATCCACCTTCAACCGCGGCCGCGCTCTGGCAGGGCCTCCCGACCCTTCCGCGGCTGGTGCGAGCGGTTGGCTGGAGCGGTCTGGCGCGCGCGATTTCGGTGATGGATACCCTGGCGCGCAACCGGCCATCCGAACCGCATATCTATCTCAATATCCTGGGTGTCGAGCCGTCGCTGCAACGCCGTCATTTCGGCGTCGCGATTCTCGACTACTTGCGCGACCAGGCGTCGTTGCGCGGCGATTTTACCGGCGTCTATCTCGAAACGGCGACCGAGGCGAACGTCGCGTACTACAGCCATGTCGGTTATCGCGTACTGAACGAAATCTATCCGCTGGGCGTGCGGATGTGGCGGATGCTCCAGCCGCGCCTAGCCTGACACCGCGCGCCTGCGACGCGTCGCAGCGAGAAGATGCGCATCAACCGCCCCATCGCTTACTTCAACCACGCGGGTTTGAGCCGGCCGGAGGCGTCGGTGACCGAGCGGATGCGGGCGGCCGAGCAGGAGTATCGTGAGCAACTATTCAGTGAAGCCGGCGTGGAGATGTACTACGCGACGCTGCAGGAATGCCGGAGCGCGGTCGCCGATCTATTGGGCGTCGCCGGGCCGGGCGGCGTCTCGCTTGTAGCCAACGCCACCACGGCGATCCAAATCCTCCTGAGCGCGCTCGGCGCGTCGCTCGCACCCGGCGCTACCATCCTGACCTCGGACCAGGAGCATCCCTGCGTCGTGCGACCGTTGAACATGCTCGCGGC
>Ga0074045_10000775_pt1 | contig 31285 bp, 17 predicted proteins | sample BogForMeECP23OM2_FD_94442 | JGI IMG/M metagenome (GOLD analysis project Ga0074045, IMG submission 94442) | Bog forest soil microbial communities from Calvert Island, British Columbia, Canada - Bog Forest MetaG ECP23OM2 | ecosystem: Environmental > Terrestrial > Soil > Wetlands ...
GCCATTCCCAACTTCGTGAAAGCCCGCGCCACCTCACAGCAAAATGCCTGCATCAACAACCTGCGCCAGATTGACGCCGCCGCGAATGAATTCGCGCTGGAACAAGGCAAAAAGACCGGGGATGCCATCAACTTTCCCGGCGACCTGACGCCCTACATCAAGTTGAACTCTGCCAAGAGCATTCCTCCGTGTCCGGCTGCCGGCACTTATACTGAGACTACGGTGGGCAATAATCCGCTTTGCTCGCTGAGCACCCTTACCAGCAACCCCCACATTCTGCCGTAATAATACCGGGTTTGATTCAAAGGCTCGAAGCGAAAGGCTTCGGGCCTTTTTTATGATTGCATTTATCACGCTGCCTGCAAAATTTTCGCAGTTCGCGGCGGCAGGCTGGCATCCGGGGCTGTTTTCGTATTGCCCGATGGCAACTTTTTTCCGGCATTCTCCAACCTGTTTTGCGCCGTGCGCCATTGCTTTTTACCATCCTGCACGATCTGGTCAAGACGGAAGCCGTCAATGTCGGTCTTGACCTGTATCCAAGCCGCGTAAAGTTTCCAATTTCGTCCTGTGCTGTAGGGCTACGATCGACAGGTCACCACGCGGCAGACTGGCAGGTGGTCGGAGCAGGCTTTGATGGCGGCGGCTTTGTCGCCGGGAAAGAGTTCCTCGTCAAACAGGGTCACGCCATGCGTGGCGGTGTAACGTGTTTTTTGAAGGTTGAGAGCTGAATGTTGAGGGAAACGAAATATATGTGCCCGCCATTCCGCTGCGAAGAATTTGTTGGAATGGTTGAGGGTTGAGTGTAAATAGCCGCAGATACACACCCATGAGCCCTGACAACGACCAAACCGAACCGGCAACTTTGACTGACGGCAGAAAGCCAAAACACACCAACCTTTGGCTATTATTGATTTTGTTGTCGGGGCTTGGTCTCCGGGTCGCCGGGCTGACGTGGGGACAGGCTTTTTGCTATGGCTCGCAAGGAGACTGCTTGGATGCTTATAGGGTGGCGGTGAACTATGCCCAGGGTGAGCCGCGCGCGCAATATATTGGCCAGCCCAATTTCAATGAACACTCCAAACTTCCCGGCCCGCTATGGGCAATGTTTTGCGCCGCCGGCCTGCGTCTTTGCGGATCAATTGACGGAGTGGTTTGGGCGATCATTTTGTTGAACACAGCCGCCATTTATCTGACGTATTTGCTGGCGGCTCGAACGGTTGGATTTCCCGCCGCGCTGTGGGCAGCTTTGCTCATGGCCACTTCACCCGGGGCGATTGAATACTCCGTCGTTGTCTTCAATCCGGTGGTCATGTCCTTTTTTGGGGCCTGCTTGTTTCTCGCGTTGTGGCAGGTAGTGCAGCGGAATCGTTCGCGGGCCGCATTTTGGTTGTTGTTCCTGCCGTTGATGATGCTGCAATTTCACATGTCCGGGCTGATGCTGATCCCGGCAATAATCCTGGTGCTTTTGTTGAAACCGGCGCGACTGAACTTTCCGTGGTTGGTTGGCGGCATCGTCGCCGGATTGGCGCTTTATCTGCCGTATGTTTGCGGGGAAATGGCGCATGGCTGGGAGAATACCCGTGGCATGATGTCTGGCGGACACCGCGGATATTCCATGGAGGCGTTCAAGATTTTCAGCGCGCCACCGGGCTTTCTGGTCAACTACTGGGGTCCGCGATGGACCTTTCGGCCCGATGAGTATCAAGAGATCGGCCGGGCCTGCTTCGGCAGTTTCAGCCTGTTGCTGGCTTTCAATGTGGTGTCGGCAATCCTGGCAGTATCATTGGTGGTTGGGGCTTTTGGGGAAACCAGAGCTGCCCTGCGTGGTTTTTGGCGGTCGCCGCGCGCGACTTTCGCCCGATCACCAGGAATGGTTTTCTTGACGATCATTTTTGTCGTGCCGCTGATGACGAGTTTGGTGGAAGGGAAGCGTTTTCACGGCCGCTATTGCATTGTGCTGCTTGCCCCGTTGTTCTCCCTGGCGGCGGTGGCTGCCGTTCGCTGGCTGTCCATGCCTCGTATCCGGCAGATTTTCCTGTCCCTGCTTTTGGTAACACTTGGCGCCAATGTCTGGCTTGTTTTGACGACATTCCGGTATCAGGGAAGGTGCATCGAACAAGGGGCGCTATTTCTCCCAAGCTTTCACAATCTCGAAACCGTTTACCAAACCCTGAAAGCTCATGCCGGTAAAAACCAACTGATCCAGGTGGAAGACGACGAGTCTATGCGGGCGACGGCATCAAGGCGCGCGCCCAGTTCTCATGCCCACCAGATTTGTCAGTATGTTGCCATCCGCGAGCGTGAGAATGGCTTGCCTTCGGCGGTTCAGGCGCCCGTGTTGACCTACAAAATCGTCCTGGCTGGCCAGGTCAAGCTTGACAATCCAGCCGTCGCCTACCGTGAACACGGCATTGCACTGGTTACTGTCCCGGCCAAGCCGTAAAAACGGTCATCTCACGACGATTAATGTTGAAAACGGTTTAATCGTTCCTCCAGCGCTACGAAGTCTCGCAAGCTTTCAAACTCCTGACGGCGCCAGTTTTCTTCAACGCCGGGATGAACGACCAGGATTCCATTGGGCTCACGCAAGCAGTCTGCGAATTTTGGCAGATAGCCGGGGTATCTGCGCCATTGTTTGAAATCATAAATGCCGGCGAACCCATCATTGGTCGGCACATTTGCCGCGTGCAAGGCGCTTTGCATCCGCCTGCCGAACACGCCGATGAAAGCGGATTTCATCCAGGGCAGTTTTTGACGGCGGATTGCGCCGACTGACATTTGCGTATTCCGGACATACGGACGGTGTTCAAGCGGCAGGCTCCTTACAAAATCCGCCAACGCCACACGCACGCCGGGCAATTGATGCGCGTGCAGATGCCCGTCAAGATGATCCGGACGCCGTCCGCATTTCGTGACGAAAAGTTCGTATTGAGCTGAAATCTGCCGGAAAATTTCTTGCGGGTTGATTCTTCCGAGCAGGGCACGCCGGAACAACGATTTATAATCTGGCAGTCGGCATTCTGGCGGCGGAAGTGCCAAAGGCAACTCTTCATCGGTCAGGCAAAGATGCAGGCCGATGTCCACCTTTGCCTGGTGCGCGAGCAACCCGTTCAACGCTTTGGCGTCGCATCGTTTGAACAACACCATGCAGGAAACCGCGCTCAATTTGCCGAGGCTGCAAAGTTCGAGAGTCGCCCGGTCGATGTCTTCGCGCAGGCCATAATCATCGGCGCATACAATCATTTTATGTCCTTGCGTCAGGCTGGAGTGCAGATGGACAGCATAGTTTCTCGGTTATTTGTTGCTTTTGTCAAGCGGACAATGTTTCATTCGGTGTGGGCACTTCCTGCCTGTTCATCGTCAATGGCCTTGGCCTTGGCAACAGCACCCGCTGTCACGCAGTCATCGAACGACTTGTCTCGGCAGGTTGCCGTGTTCACGTGCTGACTTCGGGAAACGGCCTGGCCTATTTTGAGGACAAAAAATGCATCGAGTCCCTCCACTCGATGGAATCATTCTATTATTCCAAATCCGGCGGCAGCATTAGCGGCTGGGCCACGTTCAAGTCCATCGGTTCCCTGGCCAAACTGGCCAAAGCCAAGCGCAATTCTTTGGCACAGTTGCTGGACAAGGTGAATCCAGATGTCGCGATTATTGATTCCGAATACGCCATTTCCCCGCTCCGTCACCGTCGCATTCCCATCATTGCCATCAACAATTCGGAAGTGGTCGTCACCGAGTTTCTCAAGCGCCGCCGCCAGGCGAAAAGAGTCAGGAGCCATTTTTGGTTGGTCGAGTTTTCCGACTATTTGTTCCACCGGCATTATTGCGATCTGGTGTTGAGTCCCTTTCCTGTTCGCACGCCGACCCGTCATCCAAAATTCCGTCGTATCGGCCTGATCGTCCGCCCCACCGTCAAGGAGCTGGCGGCGGCCGCTTCACCCAAAGAAGCCTTGTCGCCACGCCAACTCCGCAAGGTCGTTTTCATGTTAAGCGGCTCAGTGCATGCCACCCGGATCAATTTCAACGGCCGCCAATTTCCCTTTGCCGTTGAAGTTGTTGGGCGGTCAGGTGAATCGCACGGCAACGTAACGTTTTACGGTCGTCAGATGAACAACACCGCGTTGCTCGCTCGCGCTGACGCCTTGGTCATCAACGGCGGTTATTCCGCGCTCTCGGAAAGTTTTGCCTTTCGCAAACCCACCTTTGTCCTGCCCGTACCCGGCCATGCCGAGCAATTCGTCAATGCCGGCCTCGCGTCCGACCTCGGTCTGGGCTTCAGCGTCACGGAACAGGATGTGTTGGATCGCCTTATGGAAATGCACCGGCAGGATTGCTGGATCGGACGCAAACCGATGCCGCCAACTTTTGAAATCAATGGCGATGTGGAAGCGGCCGAGGCCATTCTTGCCTGCGCATCCGCAAGCCGGAAGAACACAACCGTGTTGAGGCCAGCCGTGTGTTTACAGCCCAACTCCTAAGAGGACCCACGGTCACGGTCGCCTTCCGGCGGCTGTGCCTGAGCCTGGACGTTGGGCCTCGAACTAAAGTGAACTCTGCCCAAACCTTATGAAAAGGAACTTTCGTTCCCTCCAAACCAAAGCTGGTTGGTTCACGTTCGCAACAGCTTTGCTCTTCGGCTTCTTCGAGCCGGGAGTGTCTCAGATTATCGTGTGGCCACCGCCGCCGCCGCCAGGGGTTTCCCTGTCTGGGACCAACATTATCTGGAACATAACAAATGGTCCTGCTTATCTGCGATTTCGTGTTGTAGCAGCCACGAACATAACGTTGCCATTGCCGAATTGGCCTTATCTGTCTACTAACGAATTTGATCAGTTGGGCCATTGTATTTTGGTTTTTCCCATCGAACCGGACAAGCCGTGCCGTTTTTATTGCTTATCATTTCCAGTGCCGTAGTATGGAAGCTCGTGAGCGGAGGCATTATCGAGTCAGAGTCAGACATTATAGAGTGAAAGAGTTGCCTAACAAATCGCTGCAGGCAACAGCCGCTGCTCCTGCCAGTTGCGGTTGATTTTATGAGATTTGTTTGTCATTTTGCTTTGAAACGTCCCGCTCGGCGGCTGTGCCTGAGCTCTGGACGTTAGGCGGCAATGAGCATCACGAACAAATGTATGCAATCGTTAGTAGAGTTCATGCGTCAGTATTTCAATGAGCGGGGCGTTGATGAGAAGCGAGAGCAAGCGAGTCGTGTTCGGTTGTTGAACCAACCAAGATTCCGCCTGCCATCGCTTCGAACACAAACACATTATGAAACTCCAAACCGAACCCATCGGCAGCATTCCACGCCCGCCTGAATTGCTCAAAGCCATCAAGGCGAATGCGGCGGGAAAGCTCAACAAAGACGAGTTGGACACATTTTATGATCGTGCCGTCCAGGACACCATCCGCCGCTTTGAGGCCACCGGCTCTCCGGTGATCACTGACGGCGAGCAAACCAAGCCCAGCTTTGTTACGTACCCCATCTGCGGGATGCGACACCTTGACCCGAACGGGGTGGTGATACCGTTCGCCGATGGACACACTCGCCAACTGCCGAAGCTTACCAGCGGACCGTTCCGCTATCAGCACAAGGCGGTGGAGTTCTATACGCAGGCCAGGAAATACGCGCGCGTACCCGTGAAGCAGGCGGTCATTTCCGCTTCCGCGCTCAGCTTATTGTATCCTCAGCAACCCATTCCCGGTTATCCGCATGAATCCTTCATGACCGACCTGCTAAATGAGCACGAATCCGACATCCGCAATTGCCTGGCTGCGGGAGCTCATAAGGTCCAAATTGATTTTACCGAAGCCCGGCTGTCGCTCAAACTGGATCCCGGCAAAGGACTGCTTCGCTCGTTTATCGGCCTGAACAATCAGGTGCTGAGTCGATTCACCGGTCAGGAACGCGGCCGCCTGGGCGTTCATACGTGTCCTGGAGGCGATGCGGATTCCACTCATAGCGCGGATGTAGATTATGCGGAATTGCTCCCCCTGTTGTTTGAACTCAACGTGCAGAATTTTTATCTACAGTACGCCAGCGAAAAGGATAAACGGTCTGTTTTGCAGATAATCAGAAAAGCGCTCAAGCCGGGACTGTGCGTGTTCCTTGGGGTAACCGACGTACTCAGCCCGCGCGTGGAAACGCCGGAAGAGATCCGCGACCTGATTCTGCAGGCGGCAGAATACCTTCCCCCCGGTCAACTGGGGACCACCGACGATTGCGGATTCGCGCCTTTTGCCGATGACGTTTCCACCAGCCGCGACGTCGCCTTCGCCAAAATCAAGGCTCGAGTGGAGGGCACGCGTCTGGCAGAGAAAGCGCTCGGTTATGGGAATTAAGACTTTGCCACCTAACACCGCACTGGAGCCAACGGCCAGTGCGCCTTCAGTTTTGGATTGAGCCATGAAAATTGGATGTCATTATTGCATTTGGAGCCTGGCCGCCGGTGGCCGTGGCTCAGCTTTCTACGTTAGACGAGAATGATATGTCATATACCATCAATCATAATGCCTCGCTTGGTGTCATCGAATTGACCTATAGTGGGCGAATAACTGGCACCGATCTAAAGGAAGCAACGTCCGAATGCATTTCTTTGGGGAAGCAGACAGGCACAACGAAATTTCTCGTTGATGAAGTCGGAATGGATCTGGACGCATCGATCGTTGATTTATTTAACCTTCCCAACAAGCAATACGCGGATGAAGAGGCCAACAGGCAGGGTCAGGTGGCAATAATTCTCCCTACGTCTAAGGAAGCAAGAAAGGCTGTGCAATTCTACGCAATTGCATGCCAGAACCGCGGTTGGTTTGTGCGTGTGTTTTCAGAACGTCTAAGCGCAATTAATTGGTTGACGGGCAACATCACACCTGACAAGTCGGATCCAGGCGACGGCTGATTGCCGCGCCTAACCGCGCTGGAGCCAACGGCCGCCGCCGTTTCCGTTTTGACCGGCAGATGACACTTGAACATCATTATTGCAAGCGGGAGTCCGGCTCCGGTGGCCGTGGCTCTTTGGATCGTTAGGCGTCATGGCGCGCAACTTTTCCTTGGTGGTGTTGTTTGAGTTATCAATATGAAAAATTACACATCACTGTTTGTTCTCACGTCACTCACGATGGCATTAGCTGGCTGTTCCAAGCATTCACCTACAACAGCACTTCCGAAGAATAACGATTTGGGGGTTATTGAAGTTTCGGGTGGTATGCCGAGCAGTCACACTTTGGCCGATGGTAGAGTTTGCACCATCAAACCGACCATTTTGAAAGATGGCAATGTCGAGCTGGCCACTACTATCATCGAGACCAATGCTTCGGGAGTGAGACGGTCGTCGAACGTTTTTGAGAGTCCCGTTGATCGGGCCGTGACTTTTGCGTTTGATAAAGACACTGTGATTACTTTGACATTACACAACCCAAAATGACGCCTAACAATTCGCTGCAGGCAACAGCCGCTGCCCCTGCCAGTTGCGATTGATTTATGAAATTTGTCTGTCATTATTCCATTCAACGTCCCGCCCGGCGGCTGTGCCTGAGCTTGGGACGTTAGCCAGATCACGCCATGCTGCCATGACAAACCCTGATAGAATGGTCCGAAACCGGATGAAAAAGGGTGCCAAAACCAAAAATCGGCTTGTCCGCCGCCTGGCCATGAATTGTGGCTGGCTTGGGGCAGTGCTGCTGTCCCTGACCGCGTGGGCGAAACCGGAATTCCATCCGGGTGAGGTATGGTTGGACACCAATGGTGATCCCATCCAGGCACACGGCGGCGGTATTCTCGTCCACAGCAACGTGTACTACTGGTATGGCGAGGACCGAACGCCCGGGGGTCGGGGCGCCGTGGCGTGTTACTCCTCCACCAACCTTTACGACTGGAAACGCGAGGGGGTGGCGCTGTCGCGCGAAACGCTGCCGCAAATAGACGGACGGCCGACCTTTGTGGAGCGGCCCAAGGTCCTTTTCAATCCGCGCACCGGCAAATTCGTGATGTGGATGCATCTCGAACAACCGGGTTATCATTACGCCCGGGCCGGCATTGCCACCAGCGACCAACCGGCCGGTCCGTTCACCTTTCTCAAGGCGATTCGCCCCATCACCGCCCAGTACGGGTTTGCCGACAATGACCCGGACCACCAGCGGGAATCCGGCGGCACGGTTCGCGACCTGAACCTGTTTCGGGATGACGATGGCCGGGCGTATGTCTTCTACGCCTCGGAAGACAACTGGACGATGTATGTGGTGCGACTCAATGATGGATTTACCGGACCGGAAACGCCGGCGATGGAGGATAAAACCTGGGCGCGGATTCTGGTCCGCCGGATGCGCGAAGCGCCCGCGCCGTTCAAATCCAAAGGCCGCTACTATTTGATCACCTCGGCCTGCACGGGCTGGAAGCCAAATGAAGCCGATTGCGCGGTGGCCGGCAATGTTCTTGGCCCTTACCAATCCAGGGGCAATCCCTGCACCGGCCCGGAGGCGGAGACGACCTTCGGTTCACAAAGCACGTTCGTGCTGCCGGTTCAACCGGGCAAATTCATTTTCATGGCCGACCGGTGGAACCCGCGGCTTCTGTCGGATTCACGCGCTGTCTGGCTCCCGCTGATTTTGCGGCCTGATGACTCTTGCGCGATTCCGTGGCAGGACCGGTGGGAGCTTTCGGTTTTTGATGCCCGCGAGAAACCGGCGGATAAAAGTTCAACGTCAGTTTCCGGGGAAATTTCCCCAAAGAAAAAATGACCCGGCATGCGGCTCCGGGTATTCTCTAAAACGCATCGTATGCGCCACCTTTGCTGCTTGATCCTGATGGCGGGATTTTTCTTCCCCGTCCTGTCCGCGCCGGCCGGTGCGCGGGAAAACACGCTTTTCCAATCCGACTGGCGGTTTATTCCAACGCCGCCAAGGCGGAACTGTTTCTCAACGGCAAGTCACAAGGCACGCGGGACAACGACGGCAATGCCGTCTTCATCTGGAAAGACATCAAGTTAAGTCCCGGAAAAACCCGGGTCGAAGCTCGCGCCGAAAAAGGCGGCGCCCCGGTGGGTGACAGTTGCGTTTGGACGTTGAAATGACCGGGGAACAAATCCGAAGTTCGAAATCCGAGGTCCGAAAGAAATTCGAAACCCGAAGGGCAATCGTGAGAGGGTTTCCCACCGCACGCCATTTTTCCCGCGGAGCACGGATGAGTTCGGCGTTCGGAATTCGGTCTTCTTTCGGTTTTCGGAAATTCGGATTTCGGATTTCGGATTTCGAGTTAATTCATCACCGGCTCCGGATGCAAATCACGGTTTCCGTGAGTCCATCCGCCTGGGCCTTGAGCTTGATGGTTCCCGGTTGACCGGGTTTGGCGCGGACGATGACCAGCGCCAGACCGTTGAAGGCGTTCCGCTCCGGTGCCTGGAAGGATTCGAAGCTGGTCGCGTCGCCGTTGTCCGTGGCCACGATTTCACCCGGGCCTTCAATCTGGAACTGGATGTGGTTCTTCGAGCGCGGCACCGGCAATCCGCTTTTGTCAGCCACGGTGACGGTAATGAAGGAAAGGTCCTGGTTGTCGGCGCGGATTTTGTCGCGATCGGCCTGCAAGGTGAGTTTCGCCGCCGGGCCGGTGGTTTTCATGACGTCCGTCGCCCATTTCCTGCCGTTCTTCCAGGCGACCACCTTGAGTTCGCCGGGTTGATAGACCACGTCGTTCCATTCCAGGCGATATTCGTATGGTCCCTTTTTCTTCAGACCGAGCGATTTGCCGTTCAGGAACAGTTCCGCCGAGTCGCCGGAGGTGTAAACGTGGACGGGCGTGACCTGGCCGACGCGGTCGGGCCAGTTCCAGTGCGGCAGGATGTGCGCCATGGGGAGGTCCGGACGCCAGCGCGCCTGATAAATGTAGAACCGGTCCTTTTTGAAGCCGGCGAGATCAATGATGCCGAAGTACGAGCTGCGCGACGGCGTGCGGATCTTGCCGATTTCCTGCAGCTCCTTTTCCGCGCGCGCCTTTTCAGCCGGATCGGTGTAATTGATGAGGTTGCTCCTGTCGCCGTTGTAAGGCGTCGGCTCGCCGAGATAATCGAAGCCGGTCCAGACGAATTCGCCGGCCACGAATGGAAACTCATCCTGGCCTTTGAACTCGCTATCCGGCGGCGTGGCCCAGCGCGGCGCGTAAAGGTCGTAGGAACTCATCTGGAAGTCCGCCTGGCCGTCGGCCTTGTTGGTGCTGACGGGGAAGAAGTATTCGCCGCGGGAGCTGATGCACGAGGCGGTTTCGCTGCCGAAAACCGGCAGGCCCGGATTCGCGTCGTGCACCCGGCCATATTGCGTCGGTTTGTAGTTGTAACCGAAAACGTCCACGTCCTTTTGGAACCCGTTATAGCCGGCGCGGGTGTCGTTGCAGGCGGCCGTGGTCGGGCGGGTCGGATCTTCCTGGTGGGCGATGGCGGTCAGTTCGGCGGCAATCCAATGCTTGGACGGGTTGCCCTGTTCGTTGATTTCATTGCCGATGCTCCAGAGGATGATGCTGGGATGATTCCGGTCGCGGCGAAGTTCCGCGCGCCAGTCCTTTTCGTGCCAGTCATCGAACAGCAAATGATAATCGTTCCTCGTCTTGCCGTGTTCCCAGCAGTCGAAGGATTCGTCCATTACCACCATGCCGAGGCGGTCGCACAAATCGAGCAGTTCCGGCGCGGGCGGGTTATGACTGGTACGGATGGCGTTGCCGCCCATTTCCTTGAGGATTTGAATCTGCCGTTCCAGCGCGCGGGTGTTGATGGCCGCGCCGAGCGCGCCGAGGTCGTGATGATCGCAGACGCCGTTCAGCGGCACACGCCTGCCGTTGAGCAGGAAACCGTTGTCGGCGGTGAATTTAATGGTACGGATGCCGAACGGGGTTTCGTAATTGTCCACCGGCTTTCCATCCTGCCCGATGGAAGTCACGACAACATAACGCTGCGGCTTTTCGATGCTCCAAAGCCTGGGGTTTTTGAAGGTGATCTGCCCTTCGGTTGTTTGGGACTGATGGGCGGGAATCTTCACTCCGTCGGTGGTGAGCGAAGCGATGGGCTTGCCTTTGGCCCCGTTCGCGTCGAGTTCAAAAATTTCGTTTTTCACCGTTGCAATGGCGCCGGCATTGCTGTCGTTGTCCAGCTTGACCTGGATTTTCACGGTTGCCGACTTCGGGTCGACCTCCGGTGTGGTGACGCAGGTGCCCCAGTGGGCCACATGGACCGGTTCGGTTTTAACCAGCCAGACGTTGCGGTAGATGCCGCCGCCGGGATACCAGCGCGATGAATTGCTCGGGTTGTCGAGGCGGACGGCGATGACGTTGTCGGCGCCGAATTTGATGTAAGGCGTCAAATCCACCTGCCATGAAGCGTAGCCGTAGGGCCAGCCGCCGACGAACTGGCCGTTGAGCCAGACCGTCGCGTAAGCCATGGCGCCATCCACGGCCAGATAGATTTTTTTGCCCTGGTCCGACGCGGGAACCTCCAGATGTTTGCGATACCAGCCGACGCCCCACCACGGCAGTTTGCCGGTTTCGCCGGGGTATTCCTGTTTGAAGGGCCCTTCGATACTCCAGTCGTGCGGCAGGTTCAGCAACCGCCATTGACTGTCGTTGAAACCGTTTTGCGCATAGGAAATGTCGCCGCCGGGATTGCCTTCCGGTCTTTTCTTTGCCGCCAGGTCCGCGTTGGTGGTGAATTCCGCGCCAGCGGTTTCAACCCAATCCTTGATGTTCGTGTACTCCAATTGGTTGGTGACCTCACCGGGATCGCCCTTGATGAAACGCCAGCCGGTGTCCAGCGAGATGCGTTCCCGTGGCGAAGCCGGTTCGGCGGAGAAAGCGGCCGGGCAAAGCAGGCCGAGTGCGACGATGGCCGCCGGCAGGCCGGCGCTGGAATTCAGGCAGGAACGGAGGTTGCGAATGGACAATTTTTTTCCCTGGAACGCATTCATAAATTGTGTGATTGGCATCTGTTATTTTTAATGTTTTGATGCCTTCGTGCCAACGTTTTTAAGGCACGACGATGTTGAAAAACTGCTGGACGTTGGCCGGACCTGCCGGGTTGGTGTAAAGCCCGGAAGCGTAAGTGGTGATGACGAGATTGGAGCCGTTGAGCGAAACCGCGTTGGTCACGTTCATCGCATCACGCCGCGGCCCAAGCAGCCAGTAATCCCATTTTGTCGTGTCCAGCGAGGTTTCGTTGAATTCATCGCCCCCGACTTCATAATCGCCTGCGGGCGGCGTGGCGAACGCCGAAAGCGCGGCGGCAACCATCGCCAACAGAATAAGCGGGAAAATTATTCGTGAATTCACGGCTTCAAGTAAATTTCTCCGGCCGACCGGCCGCTCCTAAAACCCGCCTTCTTTCACCTGCAACCGCCAGAACCGTTGCGATCCCGAAACGCCGTTGGTTTGGACGTATTGCAACGGCAAAAATCCGGTGATGCCGCCCAGCGTGGCGGCCACGTTCCAATTGGCGCCGGTGAGGTTGGTGCACCACTGGACTTGATAGCCCCAGCCGGGCTGCGTATTCCACGAGAGCGCGGCATCCTGATTTTGATTCGTCAAATTTAATTGCAGCGACGGAACGTAATTGAAATAGGCGGTGTCGTTCCATTCCACCACGCCGATGGGCGAGGCGGTGTTGCCCGGGTCGGTGTAACCTTCGCCGTCGCTGGCCTGATAAACGATGTCCAGCACGTTGTCCCGCTGCCAGCGCGCGAGGTCAATCACCGGCTCGTAATTTCCCAGATTGTCCGTCGTCAAATCAAACGTCGTCCAGTTCGTGCGCTGCGGGTCCACCGCGTACGGCAGCGAGGAAACGATGGTCAACCCGTTGCTGCCAAAATTATCGCGGTAAAGCACGATGATGCGATTCTGTTTGTCGCAAACGACGACGGGGCGGCCCAAGTCACGCACGGCGGAATCCAAATAATTCGTGCTGGGATTGTCATTGGTGCGGTTGGAAACCTGCCGCGTCTGCCAGACGCCATTCGTGTCGGGGAACACGACCATGTATTGACGGCGGTCGTTCGTGCCTTCACCCGGCGCCCACCACGTCGCAATGACCGGATTGTTGGAGGGGTCGAGGCACATGCCGGCCTGGTTGATGAGGCTGTAGTTCTGGGGAATGGAGACAATCGGCATGGAAAACTCATTGGTATCGCTGGTTCCGCCGTTTTCACAAATCGGCAGATCGTAAGGCGTGCCGTCGTAGCGCTGCCAGGTCACGCCGCCGTTGGTGGATTTGGCATAATTCAGATCATGATTGGATTCGTAAGCCGGAGTCTCCCGCCAGGTCCAGGCCATATAAAAATTTCCGGCCGCGTCCAAGCACGGCATGTTCGGATAAGCGTTGTAATTGGACACCGTCCACAGGCCCTGGAGGAATGGCAGCGGAACGCCGGCGCTCATGTTCACGTTCGTCCACGTCTGCGACGCCAGTGACCAGCGGTTGAGAAAGGTGTTGCCGCCGCCCGACGCGCCCACGCGGTAAAGAAACAGCAGGTCGCCGTTCGGCATGGTGAGAAATTGCGGGTAAGTCACTTCTTGCTCAAGACTTGTCTGGCCGGTCATCGTGCCGAGATCCGGCCCGAAACCAATCGCATTGGCGCCCGTCACCGGCGCGGTGCTGCGCGCATAGTGGAGCGGCTGGTCGTGCATACCCCAGGACATGTGCATATAATTGCTGCCGTCAATCCCGAACGCCACCACGTCGTGGCCGTCCGTGATGTCGTCCGGCGTGAACGTGGTCCGGAAAATCTGCCAGACGTCCGCGCCGACCGTGCGCCGCGCAATCCAGATGGTGCCGTTGTAGGCGTAGGAAGGATTCGTCTGGTGCTGGCCGTAATACGCGAAGAACTGCTGATTGCCCACGGTCATCAATCCCGAACAGATGAACGCGGTGGCGTTGATGTCCGAGTCGCCGGCATAAGCGTATCCGCTCGCCGCCGCGTTGGTCCCGTCGAAAACCGGAGTGAGCACGACCTGCGGACCTCCGAGCGTGAGCGATGCAGCCACGCTGGTTACCGAATCCAGACTGTTGGACACAACCACGTCATAGTTCCCGACATCGGTGGAATCCAACGGCGTGAGGGTCAATGTGCTGTTCGTTGCCTCGGCAATGGGACTGCCGTTTTCATACCATTGATAAAAGAGCGGCTGCGCGCCAACCGCAACCACGGTGAACGCCACTGCGCCGGCGTATCCCGTCGTGACGCTGACCGGCTGCGTGATGATGGCCAGATTGGTCACGGTGACGCTCACCACCATGCTCGTGGCTGTGTAAAAATTGTTGGTGACCAGAACGTCGTAGTTGCCCGAATCCGACGGCTGCGCGGAAGCGATGGTGAACGTGCTGTTGGTGGCATTCGTCACCGCCGAACCGTTGTGCCGCCACTGATAATTCAACGGCGAGCCGCTGGCCGTGACGCTGTAGCTGATGGACTGGCCCGTGCCGACAATCTGGTTCGTCGGCGACGGTTGCGAGGAGATGGCGATGCCGGCAGGAATGAAAAGCATGCCCGCCGGCGCCCGCGCCACGCTGCTGATGCGAACTTCGTCAATTTTTCCAAGAAAATTGGCCGAGTCGGGACCGCTGCCCCCGCTCGGATTGCGCGCGCTGTTGCCGATGCTGAAAATCGTCGTCGCGGCGCTGGTTCCGGGAAGATCAGCGGTCATGTTGGTTCCGTAAATGCAATCGGCGTTGGTGCGGGTGGGATCCAGCAGCGTCCAATAAAAAAGCAGGTTGCTTGCGGTGTCCGCGCTGCCGTTGTAAGTCACGGCCACGTGATACCAGGCGTTGGAAACAATCGCGTCCGGCCCGTTGGTCGGAATCGGCGCCACGGCAACGGTGGCCGTGCCGTTGATGAATTCGATCCCGACCACATTTGTGTTTCTGGTTACGCCGCTCGCAACATAGCCCACCGGGTTGAGGCGGAATTGAAAGACGCGTGTGCCGGGGCCATCGGCGTCGCAATCCATGATTTGAAACGGCTGGTTGCGGGCGCTGTAATTATTTGTCGGATTGAATTCGACGTGAACCATGGCTTCATACGTGAAGGCTCCACCCGTGCCAGCGTAGGTGAATGGAATGGCCGCGCCGACATTGCCCGAACCAGCGGGAAAAATGACCGCGCCGGTGGTGGTCAGCGTGCCGAAGCTGATGCTGTTCGTGAAATTAACGGCGTTGTTGGAGAATGACGCATTGCCCAAAGTCGCGCCATTGATCATGTAAGTAAGATTCGTGCCGCCAGACGCGGAATCCACGCACGGCGTCGCGGTTTCATTCAGATGCCACAGATGCAGCGTCGCGGAATCCACCGTGTAAGGCGCGAGCGCCGCGCCGGCCGGCGTGCCGGCAAAACCCGCCGTCAAAAAGGCCAGCAGCAGCGCGGCTGGCGCGCGGGCTCTTGGCCTGGAACAAGGAGGATGCATCTTATTTGCCGAGCTCATCAACGATTTTCAAATCTCACGCGGCGGATTGGGTCGGAGCTGCAATACTTCGGCACGTCATGGAATTGGGGGCAGGGCGGGCAACAGGGCCACCGGAAACTTGCCCAAGTCTTCCTGAAAGAAATAAAAATTCCGCCCGTTGCCGGTGTAAAAATTGTGCATCATCTGCGCCCTGACCCAGGAAACCGAACCGTCGGCAAAAACCTCATTGCCTCCCGCCGGCCCATCGCCTTTTCTGTGCGCCGGCAAAGTGGTCCAGCCGCTGCTGAGCGCCGGTACCGGAAGATAACTCCACGTGTAGGTCGGTTGCGTGGCAAAATTGACGATCAAATCCCCTGCCAGCATCCAGGTCGCTTTGGAGGTGGTTGTTTTGATCGGGCTTCCAGAAGGCTCCACGGTCGTCGCTTTATAGGACCAAACGTTGACGCCGCCGAAATATTGATAGCCCATGGCCCAAGTAGTAGGATTTGGCCATTGATCGGGGGCGGGCAGCGTCGGGCGGTCCGGGCAGGTCCAAATGGTTGGAATAACTGCATACCCGAGCGTCGGGTCAATGCAATTGGTGTAAAACCCCAATCCCACCGTTGACGTCAGCATATTGTTATCCATCAGAATCGGTTCGAAATTGAACGGCGGCGTCCAGTTGGGGTTTGTGGCGCAAAGCTCGAAATAGTCGTTGTTATCGCCCGCATACATAAGGCTGCCGGTGCCGAGTTGTTTCAGGTTGCCAATGCACTGCGCGCGCCTGGCTTTTTCCTTGGCCGCAGCCAACGCGGGCAACAATAACGCCGCCAGAATTGCAATGATGGCGATGACCACCAGCAGCTCAATCAATGTGAATCCGTGTTTTTTCAACTCGCTTTGCTTCATCTAATTTAAACTTAATCTATTTTGGTTTTAATCAATGGAGGAGCCGTCCAAAACAAACCGGCTCCTTCTCATTTTGGCCTCGACCGATGCCTATGGGTGCCGCAGGCGATAGAACACCGACGGGTTGTTCCCGTTGATGTTGATCACGGCCTGCGTGCTGGAACCGCTGCCGGCCACATCCACCCAATTGGTGGAAAGGCCCACACTCAAACTGTTGGTCTGCGACTGCAGAATCCAATTCAGATGGTCCGCCGGCCACGACAGCGTCAGCGTGTTGCCGCTCAGGCTGAACATGATGTTCGTCGGGTTGCTGGCCACTCCCACGACCACGCTTAACACGCCATTGGTGAAGCTGTAGGCCAGGCCGGCTCCCGGTGAACCGATGATGCTGGCGAAGTTGCTCGTGGACGATCCCGGGCTGAACAGAACGAAGGTGTCGTTCGTCGTAATCGTGCCGCCAAGGTTCGTAACGGTCAGCGTACCGCCGTAGGTGACGCTGGTCTGGCCGCTGAACTGGTCGCGCGTGCCGTTGCTCTTTTTTATTTTGACGATGGTGTTGCCTGACAGGGCCAGTGTGCTACCGAGATTCAGCGTGCCGATGGTGTTGGTGGTTCCAGCCTCAATCGCGCCCGCCGACAGCACCGTAACGGGGCCAGCAACAGTGCCGTTGCCGATCAGAAGCCCCCCGGCGACAGTCGTGGTGTTGGTGCCAATGGAGCCCGTCAATGAAAGGACCCCATTGCTGACAATGGTTGTGCCGCTATAGGTGTTGGCCACCGGCAGATTCAAGGTGCCGGACCCGCCCTGCAGAACGTTGACCGGGACATTGGTGCCATTGAGGCTCCCATCTTGAATCGCGCCTGCCATCGTGATGATTCCGGCCCCCGTGAGAGTAAGGTTGCGGGCAGTGGTAACGCCGGCAGGCGGTGCATAGGGCCATGGCTGCGTCAGGGTGAGCGTCCCGCTGTCAGATTGCAGGATGTAAGTGCCGCCTACGCTCAGGGTGAAGTTGCCGGAAATCGTGTTGTTGCCGGCGAGGTTTTCGATGGCCGGAGCCGTGACGTTGCGACCAGCCAAACTGATGTCCGGTGCAATCGTAATGCTGCCCAGCGTGCCGTCCAAGGCAAGGGTTGAGCTGCCGCCGTTGTTGTTGCCGATATAGATGAATGGAGTGCCTTGAACAGCCAGAATGTTCGCAATGGCGGCATTGTTGGCAATCACCGTGGTGCCATCATTCGCGGTAGCACTACTGCTGTCCACGTTCAATGTTCCGGCGAAATCATTCGCGCCGTTCAAAACCAATTTACCGGGCCCTGTCTTGGTCAAAGTCAATGAGGCATTGCCGCCGATGTCATTGGCAATGGTCAGCGTCGCATTGGTATTCACAGTGATGGTTGAATTGGCGGTCAACATAATCCCGATTTTGCCATCATTGAGAGTGACATTCGTCGCCGTTCCCAATGTTCCTCCGTTCAGGGTGACCTGGCTGGCATTGAACGAGACCGGCGGCTGGCTGAGCGACAACGGACCAGTGATGAGCAACGCACCACCGTTGATGGTGGTCAGACCGGAGTAACTGTTGGAGGGAGCCACCGTCCAGGTGCCGCCGCTGACGATCAGATTTCCCGTGCCCAGTGCCAGCGGCCCTCCAATATTCCCGGTGCCCGAACCGGCAAGCGTGAGGGTGGCATTGGCGCTGGAACCGTTGATCCCTGACGCATTGGTCAAATTCAGGGTGGCGCCGCCATCAATGGAAAATGCGGTGCCTGACACCAAAGTGACAGTGCCACCCAAGGTGGTGGTGGTTGAGCCGCCTTTCTGCAGCGCCGTGCCGCCGCCCAATGTCAGCGGTTCATTCGGGAAATCAATATTAATACCAGGGTCAATATAGAGTTTTCCGCCATTGGTGTTGATCAGGCCGGCGGTGGCGACGCCGAGGGCATTGGCATTTTTCGGATGGAGCACGCCGGTGGAGGAGATGGTTGTCAGCCCGCTATAGCTGTTGCTGCCGGACAGAGACAGATCGCCAGTGCCGGAAAGAATCACAGTGCCAGTGCCACTGATGTTGTTTGTCACAGTAATCGAGTTGGTCCGGTTGAAGACCAGCGTGGCATTGTTGGTGACTGGTCCGCCACTGAGCGCGCCTACTCCGTCGGCGTTGCCCACCTGGAGGATGCCGTTCTGAACCAAAGTGCTCCCAGTGCAATTGTTGCTGACATCCAGCGTCAAGCTGCCTGTTCCGGCCTTGACCAACGACACCGCCTGACCGTTGAACGAGCCAACCTGGCCGGCCGACTGGAACACATAGTTATAGGCGTTGTTCGATACGGCCATGGATGTCAGAGTAATGGGTTGCAGAAGGTTCACAGTGGACTGGTAGTAACCACCCCGATCGTCGAACACAACGCCGTCGTATTGGGCAAAATTCACCAATGTCGGGGTCGAGTTGGACCAGTTCAGGGTTGAGGTGTCCCAGTTGCCGCCGTTTACTCCAGCCCAGACCAGCGTTTGAGGCACGGCGACCGTCAACGTCGCATTGGAGGAGGCGACGCTGTAATTGGTGCCGCCGACGTTATTGGTAGCCAGGAGCTGGAAGATGTGGTTGTTTTGACTTAACAAGGGGGTTAATGTGTATATGGAGTTTGTGGCGGCGCCAATAGGGCTGCCATTTTCATACCATTGGCATTGGATCGGTGCCATGCCGACCAGCGCCGCGATGATGGACACCGGGTAGCCCACCGCGCCCGTGGTGTTGGTCGGCTGGACAGTGATTGCAACCGGCCCGGCGTTCAAGGGAACGTTGGGGCCTTGCGAGTAACTTTGCGCAACGCTGGCGGGAGACAATGCGCCGCTGTAGATGCGCAGCTCGTCAATGCTGGCAACGATGTAGGAATCGGCGGTGAATTGCGAACGGCCAACCCAGGCATTTTGGTCTATAATGGCTTCAAATCCAGTTGCCTCGTTGGTGTCAGACACTTCAAGAACGCCATTGGTGTAAATGGCCAGCAAGTGGTCCGGCGGATCCACCACGCACGCAACATACATGTATTGTCCGTCCAGGTTGCCGGTTCCGCTAAGCGACTCCTGCGACTGCTGGTTGCCGCCGGCAATCCCCAGCACATGAGTCCCACCCGCATTGGGTGCAAAATACACGTAATTCTCCGGCGGCAGAATACCAACACCGCCCACCCAATTGGTGTTGCCAAAATCAAATACGCGGTCATTGGCGCTGCTGGTGCCGTAGTTGACCCAAAATTCGAAAGTTGCGGCGGTGTAATTGGAATTGTAGAGCAGATAAGGGGGCAATGCCATGTAGGTGCCTGTCGTTCCATCCAACACGAGCGAACCGTTGGTTACGGTGGCGTTGCCCTGGAGCGTGCCCGTGGCGCCGCCGACGCTGTCCGAGGTGTTGCCATTGGTATTAAAGCTCCAGCGATGGGCCAGGAAATGGTCGGCGCCAACGATGAGTTGCGCCACATGACTGGTGGCCGAATAACCGGCGGTATTGGTGACCACGCAATCATAACCGCCGGCATTCCCCAGATTCACGGACGCTATCGAATAACTGGTGTTGGTTGCCGTGTTGCCTGAAATGGGCGTCCCGTTTAAACGCCAGAGATACCCCATCGGGGTGGGACTGGAAGCGGTGACAGTGAAAGTCGCCGGCTGGAAGTAATCAATGCTCTGGGACAAGGGGTTCTGCACAATCACAACCCCGGCGTTGGTGAACATCATTTGGCCGGGACCGCGGCAGACACTGCTGATGCGAACCTCATCAATCAAGCCCCTGAAACATTCCTGCGCGCTGCCGCGATTCTCGTTGCCGATCACGAGGGGCGCGACAACCGCTGCCAGGTTCGTGCTTGCCCAAGCGGTGGTCGCACCAATCTGATTGCAGGCAGAGGAAGACGGATCGAGCAGGGTCCAATACATCCTCAAGTTTGTGCCGTCGTAGGTAAGCGCAACGTGATACCATGTGTTGGGCACAAACCCATTAGCATCTCCACCAGCAATATCATTGGTTTTCGGGATATTAGCAAACATGTCTATGGCCGGAGCCGGACCGCCAATATAATGGAACTCCAATTGACCTGCAGCGTTTATTCTGAACTGGAAACCGCGATTACCGTTGTAATCATCCGTGCAAAGGATCTCCTGAGTAACACCACTGTTGGTAAAAACGGTGGGACAAATCAAAGCTTCGATGGTGAACGGCGAATTTCCCGCTGGGGCGGCATTGGTGTTGCCCATGTTCAAGTTGGTAATGCTTATGGCATCCGCGCTGGCCGGCCCGCCTTGCACATCGGCCTCGTAGACTCCGTCCCCGTTGCCATCATAACCGATCAGCCCGTCATAATTTGTTATCGTGGATGGATTCACATTGTTGGTGGCGCTGACGCAATTGCCGAAGCCTATTGGGACGGTGGCGTTAGTGTATGCGGCATATCCCAGCATGGTGGTATTTGTCGGCGGGGTGGCCACACCATTGCCGCTGGTGGCGTTCGTCACGGTGATGAAGTTGCCGCCCTTGAGGCCGACGTTGGTGGTGACGGAGCCGCCCGCCGGTTCATCAAAGTGCAAAAGGAACAGTGTGTTCGCGTCCGGCGTGTAATGGCCGACGATGTTGGCGCGGGCCAACAGGCAAGGAAGGAAAACAGCCGTCAGCAACAGTGCCGACCGGCGCGCGGCTGCGCTCAGGATGGATTTTGAGGAGGTATTCATAGGGATTTGGGTTTGGGGGTCTGGTTGGTTTCTTACGCTCATAAAAATTCGCGGTTTGTTTGTTTTCTCACAAACACTAACAATACCAATACTTCAACTTCATGTTTTGGCTTGGAAAAGCTATTCCCAATAAGTCTATCACAGGTGCAAGGGGGGGCAATATCCCCCAAATACGGGATGGTGCGTTTCGGCCTTTCTTTGGAACAAAAAGGCCGGATGGCGCGCCCGAGGAACTCCGCGCGGGTTGCCGGACAATTTAAATGGGTTGAAGGACGGCCAATTTCACGGTTTATCGGTCATATATCGCGCCACAGCCTCGGCGCGGGAGCGCACGTGCATTTTTTCGTAAATGTGTTTCAGATGGCTGCCCACCGTTTCCACGCTGATGGACAATTGGTCGGCGATTTCCTTGTTGGCATAACCCTTCGAGAGCAGGATCAAAACCTCTTCTTCGCGCGCACTCAGGTGAACGGCGGGTTTGGGCGATTTGGTCGCGGCGCGGAACGATTCCACCACGCGCCGGGCCACTTCGCTGGTCATGGGCGCGCCACCCCGCAGCACCTCCAGCAGCGCCGCCCGCAAATCCGCCGGTTTGGTGCGTTTCAACAAGTATCCGTCCGCCCCCGCCTGCAAGGCCATGAAAACCAGTTCGTCATCCTCCACCGCAGTGAGGATGAGGATCTGGATTTTCGGCAGCAGTTCCTTGAGGCGGGCGGTGCATTCAATACCCGACATGCGCGGCAGAAAAATGTCCATCAGCACGACATCGGGCTGAACGGTGGGAATCACCCGCAACGCCTCCTCGCCGGAGGGACAGACGCGGATGCACGAAAAACCCGGAAGCGCATTGATGAGCTTCGCCCAACTGTCGCGCACCTCCTGCTTGTCCTCCACCAATACCACCTTCACCGTGGTCCGGGAGTGCGGTGCTGCGGGGGTGGCGGGGGTGTCCAGTTTCATCGTATTCAAGAATTTGCCGAATCAGGCGAAGGGACCACGGCGCCGGGCGGCGCGCCTTCAATCTCGACGTGCAAACGACGGCGCCGGGCGAACCACGTGGGATACGGGGAATGGTTCAACGGGACGGTGAATTCGACCCGGCAGCCGCTGCCCGGCTGGCTGACCACGGTGAAAAATCCCCCGATTTCGCCCATTCGTTGGGTCATGTTGGTCATGCCGTTCCGCGCCGCGTCGGCTTGGGCCGGATCAAAGCCCCGGCCGTTGTCTTCCACCACCACCGTCAATTTCTGGTTATGGCGGTAAATGCGCAGGAACACTTCACTGGCTTCCGAATGTTTGGCCGCGTTGTTCAGCGCCTCTTTCACCGCCAGAAATAGATTGCGCCGGACCGGAAGGTCGAAAGGCGCGGCGGGGATTTCGGGTTCCACGTCCAGGCGGCAGCGGATGGGGGTGGAACCCAAAAAAAACTGCGCGTATTTGCACACATAAGTCACGAAATCGCGGAGCGTGTCGCGCCGCGAATTGACGGCCCACACAACTCCATCCAGGACGTGGGAGAGGTCGCGCGCTTTTTCGCAAATCTGGTTGATTTGCACGCGCGTTCCGGAATCCGCGGACAATTCGCTCTGGGCCACCTCGCCGAGCAGCACCAGTTGCGTCAGCCCCGCGCCGAGATCGTCGTGAATGTCCCGCGCGATGCGGGCGCGCTCGATTTGCAAAAAACCCTGCGCCTTCGATTGCGCCGCCAGTTGGGTCATCAGCCAGAGGCTAAACAGGACCGTCAGCGTGCAGACCGCCAGCATTGTCAATTGGAACCAGCCGGTCTGCCAGAAATGCACGACGATGGGCCGCAACGGCGGCACAATGGAGACGCCAAACGGCCAGTTTTTCCAAGGAGGTTGGCCGACCGAACCAACCACGATGGCGGGATGCCAGCCGGGCAGGGCGGTTTTCCGGTTGATCCAGTCGCGTTCCGTGTTGGGCACCACACGCCACGTCTTGTCCGAAACAATGTCAATCACACTCTCTTCCTCATTCACCAGTTGGATGCTCAGGCCAAAAATCAATCCGGCCTGCAACCGGTCGTTGAAGGCATCAACGGCAATCACGTGTTGTCCGGGGTTCAACAACCACGTCACGTCATATTCCGTCACCGTCCGCCAGTCGCTGCCGCGCCCGATTTCCTGGCCGTCCAGAAATAACGTGTAGCTGTTGTCCGCCGTGATGCGCACCGTCGCGCGCGACATTTTCACGTCGCGTGGAATCTCAAACGATTTCCAAAACCGGCACGTCTGCTTGTCCATCGTGATCGTGTCCCAAATCCAACAGCCGATATGATTGGTTGCGTCCGAAATCATATTGGCCGTCGTTGCGGTGTTGGTTACAGTAGCTTCCACTGCCCGGCCGGCGATTGGAAAGAGCAGGGAAAACCACAGGATTACAGCCAGCCACGGGAGCCCCCCCCGGGTCAGAAAATTGAAACGCGATTTTGGTTGAAGTCGCGGCATTTGACTGTCACCTGCACAATATGACAATAAAAAACATGCTTCAAGCGCCTCTTGTGTGGCAAGAGGCAATTGGCGGCTGAAACGCACATGGCTGCGGGGCTGGCCACCGCTTTGGCCTGGCATTCCGCCTTCTCATTTGCGCATTTGCCTGCTGCCGCCTGATGCCCGGAACATCCAAGCACCTCCAAAAGAACAGCCGCCAGAAGAAATTCCGGCGGCTGAAACTGGATAACTTGCGAATGACAACTCGGAGCCGCCTACTTTCTGCGACGCATCCAACCAACCAAACCGAGGAAGCCGCCCAGACCGCACAAGGCCACCGACGTTGGTTCAGGAATGGGCGAGATGGCCAGGTCAGTAAAATAGCCGATGCTTTGTCCAGCGACCCTAAGATCGCCGTAAAAACCAATCTCAGTTCCAATGGTGCTGGTTCCGGCGAACGTTATCGTCTCGCTTATATGTTGAACATCGCTGGTGTCGATGTATCCAAGAGTGAAGACATCGGCTGAAATCCATTCGATAAAGAGCTCGCTAACAGAAGCTGAAGGGACTCCCGAGATGACGTTTGCACTTGTGACAAGTGTGCCACTGATGGAACTGTTAACACGAATGGACTGCTGGACTGGCCTCACGCTGACGCTGGCCCAGTCGAAGAGAGTGCGTGAATTATAACCGTTTCCGGATCCGGCGGCGATTGGAGTGGCAGCAGCGATGGCGAGCCCGAAATCTTCTGTGAGCGAGTTAGTTATGATCATGGTAGGAACCGCCACGTTAACCGTGAGCATGTCTCCCACAGCAAAGGTGGTGCTAAAGGACGAGGCAGGCGCCCAAAACAAGCCTTGTTCAGGGTCATTAGGGGACCCGGTAAAATTATCCTGCAACCCAGAGGCGCTACCAGTAAAAGATATGCCCGCGCCTGCGCCAAGGGAATTCTCGAGGACTGGCGTAGCCGTGTATCCGGCCAAGCTGCCGGTTAAGGGATCAATAACTTGGGCCTGAGCCACCACACCCATTGAACACAACAATAATATTACACTAAACTTTTTCATAATGCATTTCTTTTTTCTAGGTTTCAGTATTCGGAATTTTTAAATTTTTTAGCATATTCATGAGCCATTGTATATCCCCCATTTAGGGGAGTCTATAAATCCTCCCTTCTTTTGATTTTCCATATAATAATTGCGGTGGATATGTTTTATCTTTCAGGAAATGCTTTTATAACGCATCGGAAGACCACGTTGCATCTCTTGGAGAGATACCTTCTGATGGCTGTCAGTCTGGCCGCTTTGTTGTCCGTGCCGGCCACAAACTGCGCCGCGCCCAACCCTGTCCCCACCCTGGACAATGGCTGGACCAATCCGCCCAACAGCGCCCGCTTGCGTGCCTACTGGTGGTGGCTCAACGGCAACGTCACCAGGGAATCCATCACCCGCGACCTGGAACAGATGAAGGCCAAGGGCTTCGGCGGCGCCGTCATCATTGACGCCGGCGGCGCGGAGCAATGGGGCAATGCCCAGGTGCCGCACGGCCCGACCTTCTTCACTCCCGCCTGGCGCGAACTTTACCAGCACGCGCTGCGCGAGGCCGACCGGCTCGGTCTCGAAATAAGCCTCAACATCCAGAGCGGCTGGAATCTCGGCGGACCGATGGTCACGGCGGACGACGCCGCGAAAAAATTGACCTGGTCGGAGACGCGCGCAACCGGGCCGACCAATTTCGACCAGGCGCTGCCCGCGCCAAAGAACCGCGAGAATTATTACCGCGACACGTTCGTCGTTGCCTACCGCATCCGGCCGGATCAAGCGCCGCATCAACCGCTCCAGAACTGGGGCGAGAAGGCGCTGCTCAAAACGCTCGAACCGTTTTCCACGCCGGACACCGCGCCGTTGTTCCAGGAAATTCCCGCCACGCCCGGCGAGGAGGACACGCACACGGCCGACGTGATGGATCTCACTTCCAAGCTCGATGCCGGCGGCGTGCTCAAATGGGATGTGCCCGCCGGCGACTGGCAGATTCTCCGGTTCGGCTGCACCATCGGCGATCATTCCTATGTCTCGACCAGCAGCGAAGGCTGGCAACGCGCACCCGGCGCGTCTCATGATTCGTATGCGATTGACGTTTACGACGCCGGCGCGTTCGAGCGCTACTGGAACGCCGTGGTTGAGCCGCTCATCGCCGATGCCGGGCCGCTGGCCAGCACGACGTTGAAATATCTCCACACCGACAGTTGGGAGGTCGAAGCCGTGAATTGGACGCCGACCCTGCGCGCGGAATTTCAAAAGCGCCGCGGCTACGACCCGGTTCCCTGGCTGCCCGTCATCGCCGGACGCATCGTGAACAGCCGCGAGGAGAGCGACCGCTTTCTTTTTGATTTCCGCAAGACGCTCGGCGACCTGACGATTGACAATCATTACCGTCTGTTCCGCGACAACGCGCACCGGCACGGCCTGGAAATCCATCCCGAATCCGGCGGGCCGCACGCCGTGCCGATTGACGCCCAGCGCGACCTCGGCTGGGACGACGTGCCGATGAGCGAATTTTGGGCTTGGTCGTGGGAACACCGTATCGGCGACGAAAACCGTTTCTTTGTCAAGCAGCCCGCCTCCGCCGCGCACACCTACGGGCACATCATCACACAGGATGAAGGCTTCACCACCATCGGCCCGAACTGGCAGGAACACATCTGGGACAACTTGAAGCCGTCCTTCGACAAGGCGCTCTGCGAAGGCATGAACCGCCTGGTCTGGCACGCGTTCGTCTGTTCGCCCGACTCGACCGGCGTTCCCGGCCAGCAGTATTTCGCCGGCACGCACCTGAACCCGAAGGTGACCTGGTGGAGCAAGTCCGCCCCGTTCTTCAGCTACATTGACCGCTGCGAATGGATGCTCCAGCAGGGATTGTTCGCCGCCGACGTCGCGTATTATTACGGCGACCACGTCCCGAATTTCGAGCAGCTCAAAAAATCCGACCCCGCGCACATCCTGCCCGGCTACGATTACGACGACATCACCGAGGAGGCGTTGCTCACGCGCGCGAGCGTGCGCGATGGAAAAATTGTTTTGCCCGACGGCATGAGTTATCGCGTCCTGGTTTTGGTGAACCATGACGTGATTTCCCTGCCGGTGTTGAAAAAATTGAAGGAACTCGCCGCCGCCGGCGCAACCGTCATTGGGCCGAAACCGGTGAAAGGTGAAACGCTTCAGGATTATCCCGGATGCGACGCCGAAATCGCCAGGCTCGCTGATGAATTGTGGAACGGCAAAGTCGGCGCCGGCCGCGTCATCGCCGACCAGACCGCACGGGAAGTGCTCCTCGCTGACGGCGTGCCGCCGGATTGCGAGTTTCTTTCAACCCTCAATCCTCAACCCTCAGCCAGCTTCGACTACATCCACCGTCAGACCGGTGACGTGGAAATTTATTTCGTTGCCAATCGTTCGACCAATTCCATTTCAATGAATTGTGCCTTTCGCGTCGCCGGCAAGGCGCCGGAACTGTGGAACGCGGTGACCGGCGAGCACAAATTTGCCGCCGCTTACGAGGAAAAAGACGGACGCACGTTTGTACCGTTGGAGTTCGACCCGTGCGGCTCCTGGTTCGTCGTTTTTCGCGAACCGGCAGCGGCGCATCCGGCGATGGCAAAGAGCAACACCGCGACACCGCAACCGCTCACGGAACTTTCCGGTCCGTGGACGGTTCATTTCGATCCGAAATGGGGCGGGCCGGAATCCGCGCAATTTGACCAGCTCGTGAGCTGGACGACGCGGTCGGAGCCGGGAATCAAATTTTATTCCGGCACGGCAACCTACGAAAAATCTTTTGATCTGCCGCCATCCGCCATCCGCCATCCGCCATCAAAACTCTGGCTGGATTTGGGCGATGTGCGCGAACTGGCCGAAGTGAAGGTGAACGGCCAATCCTGTGGCATCACCTGGACTCCGCCGTTCCGCGCGGACATCACCGGCGCGGTGAAGTCCGGCGCGAACCGGCTCGAAATCGAGGTCGTGAACTTCTGGCCCAACCGCATCATCGGCGACGCGAGCCTGCCGCCGGCGCAACGGCTGACGAGGACGAACATCCGCAATTTGAAGGCCAACACCCCGCTGATGGAATCCGGCCTGTTTGGCCCCGTGCACATTCTACAGCAACCGTGAGCTGCTATTTGCGGACGAGATCGTCGCCGACGTAGATGCGGTAGTCCTTGATGCGGCCGGCGCCGGTGCCCTGGCGCGGCACGTAGCGGAAGCCGGAAATCGTCTGCATTTTTCCGAGGTCGAGCACGAGTTGATGCGGATGATTTGGCTGCGCGGCACTCCATTCCGTGTGCCAGAAATTCGCTGTCTGGCCGTCAATCGCATTCTCCGCCGTGCCGTCCTCCTGGTCACGCTCCTCGCTGTCCACATAGGCAATCGTCCAGCCCTCGTGGCTCAACGGTTTGCCGGATTCGTCGAGCAAATCCAGTTCGGCCACGGCGGCAAACGGTTTGCCATCCTGGGCGGAAAGTGATTCGAGGCAGAAGAAACGGCCTTTGGCCGGAGCCTCGAATTTGATTTCCTGCATCTGGCCGCCGGGAGCAAATTGCGCGGCCAGCACCGGTTTGGCTGAATCCAGTTGCAACGTTACTTTCGGGCGGTGCGCCCGGGCGAAATCCTTTTCCGGATGCAGCTCGTTGAGAACCGGTTTGTCGAGCCCGGCCGCAACCGGTTTCTCCGGTCCAAGCAGGTCGAGAATCACAAATTCATTTTTGCCCGCGTGCAGCCAGCAACCCGGCACGTAGGCCGTTTGCGTCGGGCCGATGTTCCAGAATCTCCCGAGGCAATGGCCGTTGACCCACACCACACCCTTGCCCCACGTCCGCAAATCCAGAAATGTGTCCCCGGGCCTGGCGAGGTTCACGGTCGCCCGCCAGAACGCCGGACCGCCGGTTTTATGGGCGCGGAATTTCAAACCGGCGAGCATCTGGTCATCGAGCGGCAGATTGAAAATCTGCCAGCCGGCCAGTTCCGTGCCGCCGAATTTCACCGGTGCGTGGATGCCTTTGCGGTCATGGACCTCCTGGCCAAAATTCACGCGCCCCATCGCCTCAACCAGAATGTCGAGCGTCGCGGATTTTTTGCGCTCCGGCAGGCGTAATTTGAAACTGTTATTACGACGGTCCATCACACCGACGCGTTCACCATCGAGGAACACGAAACCGAAATCATGAACACTCGCGGCTTCGAGCGTGGCCGCCGGTCCGGCGGGAATCGTGGTGCGATACAAAATACAGCCGCGACCTTGATCGTATTTTTCCATCGTGCGCGGCTGGTCGTCGCGGATGGCCTTGGGCAGGCTGGCGAACAACGGGGCGCACTCCGTCACGACCACCGGCGCGAAGGCGATGACGGGATTGGTTGCCGGCGGTTCGGGAATGGTTTCACCCGGCAGGAGATATTTCGCGAACAGTTCCCGGGTTTTGAAAAATTTTCCCGTCGGCCCGCCGGCTTCGCTGATGGGCGCGTCGTAATCGTAACTGGACGTGTCCGGCTTGAACGGCCGGTCCGCGCCCGACCACAATCCGAACGTCGTGCCGCCGTGCGCCATGTAAATGCTGAATGACTCGCCGTTGGTCAGCATGGATTCGAGGTCGGCGAGGTAGCGCGGCGGGTTGCCGAGATGATGCGGCGCGCCCCAGGTGTCGAACCAGCCCGGATAAAATTCACCGCACAGCAGCGGGCCTTGCGGCAGGATTTCCCGCAGCGCCTTGAACCCGCCCGCCGGGTCGGAACCGAAATTCACGACGGGAAACAAATCAGACCGGTAGCCATCCTTGAGGTGATACGGCGGGTCGCAGTCAAAGAGCGGCACGTCGAAACCCGCGTCCAGCAGCGCCTGCCGCAATTCGCCCAGATACTCCGCGTCCTTGCCGTAGAAGCCATATTCATTTTCAACCTGCACCATGAGAATTGGGCCGCCGCGCGTGATTTGCAGCGGGGCGAGCACGCGGCCGGCCTCCTTCAGGTATTTTTTCGCGGCGTCGAGGTAACGCGGATCGCGGGTGCGGAGCTGGATGTCGTCGTTTTTCAGCAGCCACCACGGGAGGCCGCCCATTTCCCATTCGGCGCAGGAATACGGGCCGGGCCGGAGAATCACCCACAGTCCTTCCGACTGCGCAATACGGCAGAACTCGGCCACGTCGGCCTGGCCGGACCAGTCGAATTCGCCCGGACGCGGTTCAATCTGGTTCCAGAACAGGTAGGCGCAGACGGTGTTCAAGCCCATCGCCCGGGCCATTTGCAGCCGGTGCCGCCAGTACTCGCGCGGCACCCGCGCGGCGTGAATTTCGCCGCAGCGGATTTGAAGCCGCCGGCCATCGAGCAAAAAATCGTTCGTGCCGATGGCGAAAGTGTGCCGGACCGGTTCATCCGCCAGCAGCGGGGCAACTGATCCCAGGAGACACAAAATGGCAATCGTGGCCGTTTGGGAGAGAATGGGTCTTGATTTCATTGCACAGTTTGTTTGTCGTGGCGCGGCCATCGGAACCTTCCAATCTGGCGCGCGTCTGGTGCGGAAGGTAGCATTTCCCGGAAGGGTCGGGAATAATTTTCAAAGTTGAACCCGAATGGTCCGGAATGCCAAGACCGGGCGCGCCATCAATGGGAGGAACCTTCCGGTTCTTGGCGGGCGGGGGAAAGTCTGCTCCGGCGTGTTTTAATATTCATCGTTCAGCATCGCCAGGGTTGACATTTGATCCAGCGTGACTGTGTTGCAATGCGGCGTTCCTTCCCACTTTGCTTGCATTTCAAAACGTGCGCCTATCGCGCAATCTGATAATTGTTCCACAGGATTTCATATAACCCGGCTGAAAGGGCTGATTCGCCCGTGACCAAGTGTTGCGTCACCAAGATACCTCCCGGGCCGATGTCTTGACATCGGCCCGGCCTGCATAAATTCCAACTTTTTCAATGTTCCCGGCCGGATTTACGGATAAATCAGGCGGAAGAACACTGTTCCCTTGGTCTGGTCAACTGTCAGGATCACCTGATTGGTTGTGTTCGCGCCCGCGACATCAACCCAGTTGGTGGAGAGGCCGACCGTCGCCGAGTTGGTCTGCGACTGCAACTGCCAGCCGATGTGGTCCGCCGGCCAGCTCAACGTCAGGGTCGTTCCGTTTAACGTGTTGGTCATGTAGGGCGAGTTCGTGTTCACCGTCACCGGTGGAGGCGCAACGAGCATGATCGAGCCATTAACCGCCAGCTTGTTTACCCAGGAATTGGTGCCGGTCAATGTCGGCAGGGAAACCGAGGCAAACCCGCTCACCGCCTGGCTGAACAGTTGGAACGTCGCGGCATTTTCAGGACCAAGGTTGTTTACGGTCAGCGTCGCCGTGCCATCAATCGTAAAACTCGGCGACACAATTTCGCTGCAGTTGGGCGAGCCGGCCGCGTTGACATTCAGGTTCACCGCGCCCGCCAGTTCAATGCCATTGGTGATGGTCAGGCTGCCCGTCGGCAAACCGACATTCAGCGTGGACCCGGCATCCGCCAACATGTGGCCCTGAATTGTCCCGATGCCGGCCAATGTCTGGCCAGAAACGACCTCGAACAGGCCGTTGGTCACGAGGTAGTTGGTTGAAGTTCCAAATAACGGATCACTCGGATCTCCGTCAAGGGCGTTGCTGACATAACCCATCTGGGAGGCATTCAACACGGCTGTCGCGCTTGCCAGCGTGACCGTGGTTGAATTGCTCAATATCACCGGCGTCACCAGGGCCAATACGCCATTGCTGATGGTCGTGGGGCCGGTATAA
>Ga0074045_10000777_pt1 | contig 31275 bp, 25 predicted proteins | sample BogForMeECP23OM2_FD_94442 | JGI IMG/M metagenome (GOLD analysis project Ga0074045, IMG submission 94442) | Bog forest soil microbial communities from Calvert Island, British Columbia, Canada - Bog Forest MetaG ECP23OM2 | ecosystem: Environmental > Terrestrial > Soil > Wetlands ...
AGCCAATCTCTACAAGAGAAATGCGCCACAGTTAGTGGCTACACATCAAACGCTCAAATCGCCCCCAACCTATTGATTTCCATCCATAAACTCTCGATGAGCGAGCGACGGAAGGGGGGAACACCCATCACAACAGAACTATCGCCACCGCGCCGCTATATGTGGGCCGCGTGCGTCCGGCCGTTGAGTGAACCAGCCTCGCAAGTCCTCACGCTCGACGCCTTAGGAAGCGTCTCCATGCAGAATTATCCATTTCGGCCGAGACGCCTGACGAAGGCCGCAATCGCCGTCCCGATCTCGTCGGGGCAGTCCTCCTGAAGAAGTTTGACGCCCCTGACGGCGACCTCGGTCTGGTTCGGCCAGGCTCGCACGGCCTCAAGGACGCGCCCGCGTACGAGCGCGCCAGGCGCCCCATGGATCAACAGCTTGGGCAGATCGACGCTGTGCGCCATCCAATTCTCCGACTCGGCGATGGTCGACACCGTGACCGGAGGCTCGCCGTCGAGCGGCAGGTCACGCGGAAAGGACAGGGTTGGCCGCCGCCCTTCGCCAGGCTCCAGGAACGGACGGCGATAGTGTTCAGTCTCTTCGGGGCTGAGGCGGCGGATCGTCGCGCGCTTCAGCACCTGCTCGATGAAGATGTTCTCCTTGAGCGCCATCTCCTCGCCGGCCGGCGAGCGGAGCGCCTTGAAGACAGCACGCGCCTCCTCGGGAAGGTCGGAGAAGCTCATCGGCCACGGCGACCGCCTCCATGTGGACGATCGCCTTGACCCGCTCCGGGTTCAGGCGCGCCCACCAGAAGCCCAGCGCTGCGCCCCAATCGTCGAGCACGAGGACGATCTGGTCGCTTAGATCAAGCGCATCCCACAGCGCGAACAGATATTTGGCGTGTTCGGCCAGACTGTAGCTGCCCGGGCCGGCGTCCGTGAGCTTCTCTGACGCGCCCATGCCGACGAGATCGGCAGCGACGAGCCGGCCAAGCCCTTCAAGATGCGGCATGACGTTACGCCAGACGTAGGAGGATGCGGGCCGTCCATGCTGGAAGACGATGGCGTCGCCGTCGCCCTCGTCGACATATGCCATTCGGGCGCCGTTGACTTCGCGATATTTTAGGGTCGCGTAGGGCTTGCTGCCGATCATTTTTTGGACTCGCGATTCCGCCGAGGCGGGTGGCGGGGACAACGGCGCGCTCCATCCGTGTCGCTGCTTTGGGAAGCGACTCAGTAGCTTCGGCCCAAGTCGTAGGGTATTGCGGGGACGAACTCTCCGGCGAAGGTGCGCACGTGGACGTCCCAAGGCGAAGCCCCCGCCTTGCGCGCCGTGATCAGCTTTTCCGGGGTCGATGAACACGTGCAGCTGCGGGGGCAGCTCCTTCAAACCCTCGGTGACGGCCCAGAGATTGTTGAAATTGTCGACGTTGAGCTCGATGATATTCTTGTCAGGATCTTCATAGTAAATCGCCGTCTGAAACCACTGACCGCGGCCCACATCGGCGTCATGCCAAGTCTTGCCAGCCGGACATAGGTGCCTAGAAGATCATCAAGCGTTCCATAGGCGAAGGCGATGTGCTGAACCCGAGCATGGCGGGACCTTTCGGAATCGATCGTGGCGTGAGGCGCCTCGAAGAACGAGACGCGATGATTGATCTCGTCGTTGCTTGTGAATGCGACGGCAGTAAACGGCGCGCGGTCGGCCGGCACATTCACGCGCTTATTGACCGTCATGCCGAGCACCTTTCGGTACCATTCGAGCATGGCGTCGAGATTGGGCGTCATGATCCCCACGTGCTGCAGGGTCGGATGGGCAATGATCTCGGTGTTCATGGTTCCCTCGCTACTTTTAGGTGTTGGCCCTGTCAGGCAGCGCCATCCCGTCTTGTCTCCGCTGCTGTGCGCGCCGTGGCCGTGCCATCGGCTCCGCAATTCGTGTTGAAAGATCAATTCAAAGCTCTGGCTGCCCGCGCGCCGAAGCCATCCGCGTGGGGAGTATGAGCCCGCGATTCCGCCGGCTCCGTCGGTCGTTCGAGCAACCGCTCAAGGTCGGCGCTCGAAACGCGAAACAGACCAGTATAGGGATCTGACATTTCCAGGATGAGAAAAATTGCGCTGGCGATCGCCACCGACCCCAGCGCGGCCATGAGAAGCGTCAGCAGGTTGGCCCCGGCAAGAATTCCGTAGCCGAAGAACAGGGCGCAGGCCCATCCCATAACGACGTTCAGAAGAAGGTTCGGGACCCGGCTCGCGAGGCTCCTGATCATCGATCCTTGGGTTTCGATGAATTTGCCAAAAATCTCGCGCGCCTGACCAAGAGCATGCCTCTGCTCGTCGTTCGCCGGTCGCAACTCATCAAGGGCGGCGAGCATGTCATGTACATCAACATGCACGCCTTCATGCGTGATCTTGCGCGCTCGGCCGCCCCCGTCTGAAGACCATAGGCGCGCCTTGAGCTGCAAGATCTGCTTGTGCAAGATGGCGCTCGCCGCCTTTGCCTCCGGGTCGAATTTTCTCAAGACAAAGCGCATCCGGGCGACCGAGCGGACGATCGTCTCCAGGTCGGTTTGCTGGCTGTTGAACAGGCCGTAGCTCGTCGAAACCAGCAGTCCGACCACGACGGCAAGTAGCGTCGCAACGAGCCCGACGACCGAGTTCGTCATGCTTCTGGCCTCGGCGACATAGGACGGCCCCAGGAACTGCTGAGCGGCAATTCCGAGCAGCGCGGACGATAGTGTCGCCACCGCCACAATCGCCGCGCGTGCGACGAACACCAGTGAATAGGCGGCATGCTCTTGCACGGCGAACCGCTCTACATTCGTGGCAGGGTCCTTGGCCTTCGCGACTGTTGCGATCGCGCTCTTGCCCTCAAACTGATCTGACGACACTGAACGCTGCATTGGCGAATTCCCTTCTCAGTGTGCGACCCGGGCGCCCCCGCCGAGTTTGACGTTGGCGCAATGGCAGCGTGAGCGGCACGGCAGCGATTGCGAGAAGCATCAGAACCCAGAAGACGAAACGGACGCGAGCAGTGCGGCCTGCGTCTCAACCTGTCCTATATCTGGCCCCCGACCTAGAAGAACGCGCGCGGATCCTGCGGCTCGTCCGGAGCGAACTCGCCGGCGACGGCCCGCTCGTGCACTTCCCAGGGCGACCCGCCCGCCTTGCGCGCCGCGTGCATTTTATCGGGATCGACAAGCGCCATTGCCGGAGGCGCGGTCCTCAGGTGCTCGGTCGCCGTCCAATCGTCGCCGTAGTTGTTGACGCTGAGCTCGACGATGTTCTCGTCGGGGTCCGCGTAATAGAACGCCGTCCCTAAGCCGTGGTCGGCGGCCCGCACCGGCAGGATGCCAAGGCGCTTGAGCCGGACAAAGGTTCCGAGGAGATCGTCGAGCGTGCGGCAGGCGAAAGCGACATGCTGCATCCGAGCGTGGCGGCCTTTGTCGCGGTCCACGCTAACTCCCGGCACCTCGAAGAGCACGATGCGATGGTCGGTCTCGTCGTTGCTGATGAACGCCATCGCAGAAAAAGGCGCCCGGCTCAGGGCTTCCGCCGGCAGCGCCGAACGATGGTTGACCGTCATGCCGAGCACCTTGCGGTACCAGTCGAGCATGGCGTTCAGATTGCCTGTGGTCAGGCCGTAATGCAGCAGCTTCGGGTGGACGGCGATCTCGGTATTCATTTGTTTGCTTGCTCCTCCGGTGCGAGGCCAGGCGATGCGCGAAGACTGTGGACCAGCCCGGAGCGTGCAGTAAGATGGAATAGTCTGAATGGGCTTTTCCATCATAGCGAATAATAGGGTGAGCCATGCGCGGAGCCAGCCTTGCCGAGACCAGCGCCTTGGTCGCGGTGCTCGAGCAGAAGAGCTTCACGAAAGCGGGCAAGCTTTTGGGCCTGTCTACGCCGCGCGTGAGCGACATGGTGCGCAGCCTCGAGGAGCGTCTGGGCGTCCGGCTCGTCGAGCGCACCACGCGCTCGGTTGCGCCGACCGCCGCGGGCGAACGCCTGCTCGAGCGGCTGCGGCCGGCGCTGGACGAGTACCAGGCGGCGCTGGAATCGACCAACGAATATCGAAACAATCCGGCCGGAACGCTGCGCCTCAGCGCGCCGCCTCCCGCAGCGGATTTGGTCCTGGAAGTGGTCGTCCCGCGCTTCCTCGCCCTTTATCCCGAGATCGACGTCGACATCTCAATCGACGCCTCGCCGATCGACATCGTTGCGGAACGATTCGACGCCGGAATCCGCAGTGGCGAGCATCTCGCCCACGACATGATCGCTATGCGGATCGGCGGGGAGATGCAGCTTGTCCTAGTTGCCGCCCCCTCTTATCTCGCGCGCCGCGGCGAACCCAAGGCGCCGCAGGACTTGGCGGGGCACGATTGCATCCGCGTTCGCCTGCCGAGCGGCGCATTCGTTCCGTGGCGCCTTCGAATGAAACGACGGAACGTGGAGGTTCATGCGGAGCGACGGCTGGCCGTCAATGATGGCAGGTTCGCTGTGCGGGCGGCGATCGAAGGCGTGGGGCTGCTTCAGGCGCCGCTCGACTACGTGAGAGCGGACCTCGCCGTGGGGCGCCTTGTCACCGTCCTCGACGAATGGGCGCCGCCGCCGCTCGACGGGATGTTTCTTTACTATCCGAGTCGAAGGCAGATCAGGCCGGCGCTGAAGGCGCTGGTGGATTTTTTCCGCGAGGTCGGCCGGCGCCCGGAAGCCGAATGAATGGGTCTGTTTGCGCAAAATGCGAAGCCGCGATCCTGTTTGGTCCTGCAGAGCGCGAATGGAATTAGCCTGGACTTCGGCTTGGGCGGTGTTGAGGCGTTCCCTTGAAACGCCGGATCCGGTGTCCGCTCCGTTCCGGCTGTTCCCGCACGGCTGTATGACGAAATCCGCCCTTTCCAACCCTCCGCGGCTTCATCCTCGGCCGCCACCCAAGGCTTGCGGGCGCGCGCGCTGCCTGGCGCCGCCCCGTCCCAGGCGGGAATTCCGGTTAGAACAATATATCTGCCTATTCATTGCAAAAAAGAGAATTACGGGGTAGGCTGGTCCCCATGGTCACGATGCAGTCCTATTCCGCAGGAGCCGCCAAGGTGGGCCGGCGCAGGTTTCCCACGGTCTGGCGCCAGCCGCGGCGTCGCCCGCCGGTCGTTCATCGGACGCTCGTCTGCGGCCGAAAGCGGGCGAAACGATGGCGAAAACGCGGCGCGAGCGTCGAGTTTCGCTTTTTTCGCAAACTCGCATACAAGCCCTTGAAAACGCTCAAAACATGGTCGGATAAGGCGTCGCTTTCGGCGTCCGAACGCCTGTCGAACGCACGCCGAGAGACGCCGAACCGACCCCGAATGGGGTCCGAGCGGCGCCGAACGTTCCTTCTCCCCGCGAGCCTTGCGAGGGGGACTCCGCGGTCGCGCCTTTCGCCCTACTTCTTCACCAGCGGGCAGGCGGAGTCGGCGAGCTTGCCGAAGGCTTCTTCGCCGCTCATCGTCTTGATGAGCTTGTAATAGTCCCACTCGCCCTTCGATTCGGCCGGCGTCTTGACTTGCATGATGTACATGTCGTGCTCGAGCAGGCCGTCGGCGCGGATCTTGCCGCTCGGCGTGAAGGCGTCGTTGATCGTCATCTTGTGCAGCTCGTCCATCACCTTGTCGGCGTCGGTCGTGCCCGCCGCCTTGACGGCGTTGAGGTACGTGAGCGTCGCCGAATAGACGGCGGCCTGAGGCATCGTCGGCTCTTTCTTGGCCTTGTCGTAGAACCGCTTGGCGAAGGCGCGGGTGCGGTCGTCGAGGTCCCAGTACCAACCGTCGGTGAGGATCAGGCCCTGGGCGATGTCGAGCCCGACCGCATGGATGTCGGTCAGGAAGACGAGGAGCGCGGCCGGCTTCATGCTCTTGGTCAGGCCGAACTCCGCGGCGGCCTTGAGTGAGTTCGAGAAATCCGAACCGGCGTTTGAGAGGCCCAGCACCTGCGCGCCGGACCCCTGCGCCTGCAACAGGTAGGAGGAGAAGTCGGACGTCCCGAGCGGGACGCGCACGTCGCCGACAACGGCGCCGCCGCCCGCCTTCACGATGTCCGACGCGTCTGCCTCCAATTGTTTACCGAAGGCGTAGTCGGCGACGATGAAGAACCAGCTCTTGCCGCCGTCCGCAACAATGGTCTTGGCCGTGCCGTTGGCGAGCGCCCTCGTGTCGTAGCCGTAGTGGATCGTGTACGGGTTGCAATTCTTGCCAGTGAGTTGCGCGCCCGCCGCCCCGATGGCGAAGAACGGGATATGCTTCTCGTTGACGGCGGAGGCGATGGCGAGACTGACGCCGGTGTTGGAGCCGCCAAGCGTCATCGTCATGCCGCCCGTGTCCGCCCATTCGCGAAACTTCTGCTGGCCGATGTCGGGCTTGTTCTGGTGATCGGCGGTGAGAATGTCGATCGGCTTGCCGAGGACCGTGCCGCCGAAATCGGCGATCGCCATCCGGATCGCCTCGACGCCGCCCGCGCCGATGACGTCGCCGTAGGGCCCCGACATGTCGTCGATGTCGCCGATCACCACCTTGTCCGACGCCGCGTGCGCTGCTCCGGCGGCGAGGATGGCGCAGAGCGCCCCCACGGCGCAGGCCATGCGTTTGAATTGCCTCATTCTTGTCCTCCCGTGAACTTGCGGATTACCCCGCCGGTCGCCTTGAGACCCCGAACCATGCGTGCATATTGCTTGCGGCGCCGACGCAAGGCAAGGCGCGGCGAACCCGTGTCTGCGGATCGCGAAAAGTTGAGGATCGCGGCGCGATGACGACAAAAGCCCCCCGGATCAAGCGCTCCGCCCTGGCCGAAGCCGTGTTCGAGCGTCTGGCGGCCGCCAACCCAGCACCCAAGGGCGAACTCGAATCCGTGAACCCGTTCACGCTCCTCGTCGCGGTCGTGCTGTCGGCGCAGGCGACTGACGCCGGGGTGAACAAGGCGACGAAGCCGCTGTTTGCGGTCGCCGATACGCCCGAGAAAATGGCGGCGCTCGGCGAGGACAGACTCGCGGAGCGAATCAAGACCATCGGGCTCTACCGGTCGAAGGCGCGCCACGTCATCGCGCTGTCGAAGGCGCTGATCGAGCGTTACGGCGGCGAGGTCCCGCGCGACCGCGAGGCGCTCGAAGCCCTGCCGGGCGTCGGCCGCAAGACCGCCAACGTGGTCCTCAACACCGCCTTCGGCGAGTCGACACTCGCCGTGGACACGCACGTCTTCCGCGTCGCCAACCGGCTCGGCATCGCGCCGGGCAAGACGCCGCGCGAAGTCGAGGACGAGCTGATGAAGGTCGTCCCCGAGCGCTTCATGCGCCACGCCCACCATTGGCTGATTTTGCACGGCCGGTACGTCTGCAAGGCGCGCAAGCCCGCCTGCGGGGTGTGCGTGCTCCGGGACATCTGCCCCTACGAGCCGAAGACGGCGGCGGAGTGAAAAGGACTCCGTGAGCGCGCAGTCTCATCGCGCAGCGCCGGCGAGCCCCCCTCACTCGACTGCTTCGCAGATCCACACCTGCATCGAGCCCGTCTCACGATTGGCCCAGAGGTGGTATGGGATGGCCGTCACCTTATGAGCCTGCAGGCGAGGCCGCGTGGTCGTGTAGAGGGCGTCCTCAGCGTCGGCAGGCTGCAGCCGCCGGCCTTCGCCGATCAGCGTCATCGCGCCGTCGCCGACGAGGTCCGCCCGCCATTCCGCCGCCAGGTCCGCCGTGCGCGGCAGCGTCAGGCTCTGGACTGCGGCGCCGGGATGGTCGGTTTCCTCCACGCAATAGATCAGCGGGCCGCGCCTGAGCGCCACACGCCCGACGTCCATACGGACTTTGGGATGTGCGTAGAGGCGCTCGGGCGGCATTGGCAGATGCAGGATCACAATGTCCCCCCGGGTCCAGCGACGGTGGAGGGTTGCGTAGCGGCGCTCGACGGCAAGCGCGACTGGCGCGCCGTTGACCGACGCCATCGCGCCTTGCGCCCAGCCGGGGATGCGCAGCTTCAGATCGAAAGCGATCGGGGTCTCCGGCTCGATCGCGATCTCGACGTCGCCATGCCAGGGATAGTCGCTGCGCTCGCGCAGCGCGACCGTGAAGCCGCCGATCTCCGCTGTCGTCTCGAAGCCGCCATAGAGGTGGAAGGCGACGCCGTCGTCGCTCGCCGAGATCGCATAGCCGGCGATCGAGGCGACCAGGCGCGAGACATTCATCGTGCAGCACGGGCAGAGGTGCCAGGTCCAGCGCCTGTGCTGACCGCGACTCTCGAGCGGATTGGCGTAGAAGTAATGCGTTCCCTCGCGCGAGAGGCCGCTCAGCGCGCCGTTGTAGAGCGCGAGCTCCATCACGTCGGCGTAAGCGCCGTCGAGATCGAGATGCAGCATCCGGTGCGCCCAGAAGGCGAGCGCGACCGAGGCGCAAGTCTCGGCGTAGGCCGTCTCGTTCGGCAGGTCATAGGGCTCGGTGAAGCCCTCGTTCGAGGCTTCGGGACCCAATCCCCCCGTCACGTACATCTGCGCCGTCGTCACGTCGCGCCACAACGCCTCGCAGGCGCGCTTCAGGCTTTCGTCCCTGAGTTCGAAGGCGAGGTCGGCCATGCCCGAGGCCAGATACATGCCGCGCACCGCGTGCCCAACCATCCGGGTCTGCTCGCGCACCGGAATGTGCGATTGGTTGTACGCGTAGTTCCTGGCCCAGAAGTCGGCCGGGTCCTCGCCGCGCGCCCGCGCCTCCTCCGTGAAGTAGTGCGGCTGACGCCCGCGCTCGTCGACGAAATAGGAGGCGAGCGCAAGGCGCCGCCTGTCGCCGGTCAGGCGATAGAGCTTGACGAGAGCGAGCTCGATTTCCGGATGTCCGCAGTAGCCGCGCTTTTGGCTCGGCCCGGTCCCGAAGGTCGCGGCGATGTGATCGACATAGCGCTCCATCACGTCGAGGAGCTTGCGCTTGCCGGTCGCGCGAAAGTAAGCGACCGCGCCCTCGAGCAGATGGCCGGCGTTGTAGAGCTCGTGATAGTCGCGCAGATTCGTCCAGCGCTTTTCGGGCTCCCGTCCGTTGTACCAGCAGTTGAGATAGCCGTCCGGCGCTTGCGCCCTCGCGAGGTCGTCGACGATCGCGTCGATCTTGACTTCGATGTCGGGATCGCGCCGGTGGGCGAGCGCGTAAGACGCCGCCTCGATCCACTTGCCGACGTCAGAGTCCCAGAACACCTGCATGGTGAAGTTGTGGCTGTTCAGCGGGATCCTAAGCGGCGGAATCGGCTTCGGCAGCTTGATCGATTCGAGGATGCCGACCTCGTCGAGCTTGGCATGCTGACTCGGGATCGTCCGAGTCAGGACCGTGTCGAGCCGCTCGCGCCAAAAGGGGCCGGTGATCTTGACCTCGGCGAACGGCTTCGGGGAATAGGGTGCCGTCTCAGTCATCGCTTTTTGATTCCGTTGCGAAGTCCGGCGCCGCACGAATCGCGCACAACGAGCGAGCAGGGCAGCCTTTTCGCGCCCGAGAGCCTGCGGCCGGCCATCATTTTGAGCAGCGACGCGCCGGCCTCGCTTCCGAGCGCGTCGAGGTTCATGTCGACGCTGGTCAGCGGCGGCCGCGCCGCGGCCGTCATCACGTCCCAATTGTCGAAGCCGACGACGGCGACATCGTCAGGCGGCGCGAAGCCGAATTCTCGTAAGGCGTCAAGCGCCCCGCGGGCGATCTGGTCGTTGCCGCGGAAGAGCGCATCCGGCGGCTGAGCCCGGCGCATGAACAGACTGCGCGCCGCCTCGCGTCCCCATTCCTCCGACCAGCGCCCGGATCGGTAGTCGCCGTCGCGCGCTGCAAGTCCGGCGGCCGCGAGCGCCGAGCGCCAGCCCTTTTCGCGCAACCGCACCGCTTCGAAGCGCTCGGGCCCAGTGATGTGGGCGATGCGCCTGCGGCCGAGCCTGACCAGATGCTCCACCGCAAGGCCCGCGCCGCCTTCGTCGTCGGGCAGGAGGCAGAGCGCGTCTGGATTCTCGATTCGGGCAAACACATAGACGACCGGCAGCCCGCGCACGGCGGGCACGACTTCTGCGCGCACGTCCGCACGGCGCGAAGTCACAACGAGGCCATCGACGCGCTTGCGCAGAAGCTGGTCGACGTGACGCTGCTCCCGCTGGGGATCGTCGGTAGCGTTGCACATGAAGACCGCGATGCCGTCGTCGAACAGACGCCGTTCGAGCGCCGCGACGATCGGAATGGTGAAGCGCCCGAAGCTGTCGTTCGACAGAATTCCGACTGTCATCGAGCGCGCACGATGGAGGCTCTGCGCGAGATTGTTCGGGCGGTATTCGATCTCCTCGGCGGCCAAGAGGACCCTGGCGCGGGTGTCGGCGGCGAGGCGCCCGCTCGCGTTGAGCGCCTTGGACGCGGTCCCGATCGAGACGCCGGCGCGGCGTGCGACGTCGCGGATCGTTCGCGCGGGCTTCGCCAGCGTCTCGTCTTCCGGGGGCAGGACGTGGCTCAAGTCGCTCATTTGACCGCGCCAGAAAGCAAGCCGGACATGTAATAGCGCTGCAGCGCCAGATAGATCGCAAGACACGGGATGATCGAGATGACCACGCTCGCCTGCAGCGCCCCCCAGTCGACCGCGCCGTGGTGGCCGATACGCACGCTGACAAGCAGGATCGGCACCGTGAAGGAGGTTTCGCGGCTCATGAAGATGAGCGCTGCGAGGAATTCGTTCCAGGAGGTGATGAAGGCGAAGAGCGCGACCGTAACCAACCCCGGGACCGCGAGCGGCAGAAAGACGAAGGTCAGTCGCCGCCAAGCGGAGCATCCGTCGATCATCGCCGCCTCCTCGATCTCGCGCGGGATGGCCTCGAAACTGTTGCGCATGAGGTAGATCGAGAAGGGGAGTTGCAAGACGGTATGGACGATCGCGAGCCCGAAGTGGGTGTTGACGAGGCCGACTTTGGCGAAATCGAGATAGAGAGGCGTCAGGATCGCCTGATAGGGAATCATGATCGGCGCGAGAAGGACGAGAAAGGCGATTTCCTTCCCGCGCATCGAGAATCGCGCTAGCCCGAAGCCGGCCGGGGCTGCAAGCGCGATGCAGGCTGCGATCGTCATCAGCGCCACGAGCAGGGAGTTCTCGACATAGGTCGCAAGCCCCGCCTGGAAGCCGATCACCTTCTCGTAATTCGCGAAGCTCAGCGCCTGCGGAAGGTAATCCGGGGGCGATGCCGAAGCGTCGTCAGGCGCCTTGATCGACGCGAGGAAGGAAGGGATAAGCGGCCCGCTCATGATCACAATGACAGCGACACACGCAGCCGCGGTCAGATAGACAGCCGGGGCAAAGCGCCGACCTCGCGGCGCGGAAATCGCAACCGTCTCGGTGGTAAGCGCGACGGCGCTCATTGCGGCTCGCTCCGCGCAGTCAGCGAGATCTGCAAGGTCGAAAAGACGAGAATGATGAGCGTCAGCACGATCGACAGAGCCGCGCCGTAGCCCAGTTTGAACAAAACGAAGGAGTTCTGATAGATCCAGTAGACGGCGGTGAAGGTCTGGCCCCTCGGACCACCGGAGGTCATGATGTAGAACTGGTCGAAGGCCAGCATCGAGCCGATTGCGCTGACCGGCGTCGTCAGCAGAATGACCCGCCGGGTCAGCGGCAGAAGGATGAGTCGAACACGGCTCCAGTAGCTAGCGCCGTCCATTACGGCGGCTTCGAGAATGTCGGGATTGATCGCCTGGATTCCTGAAACGAACAGCACCACGCCGAAGCCGACGACCTTCCAGGTGATCGAAATGACGACCGCCGAGAAAGCAAGATTGGGGGTGACGAACCAGACGATCGGCTCGCGGATTACGTGCAGATCGACGAGCAGCTTATTGAACAGGCCGACCTGCTCGTCGAGCAGCCAGAACCAGAGCAGGCTCGAGCTCGAGAGGCCAATGACCACGGGAAGAAACACGATGGTCCGGGTGAGGCGCTTGAGCGGAGTGTTCTCGACGGTCAGAAGCGCGAGCGCGAATCCGAGCCCCATCAGGATCGGCGTCAGGATGAGCGTGTACTCGGCGGTAAACCTGAGCGCCCGCCAAAAGCCCAAGTCGCTCCAGATCCTGAAATAATTGTCGAAGCCGATGAACTTGCTGCCGCCGAGCAGCTTGATGTCGGTCAGAGACATCGCGATGGGCTGGCCAAGCGGGACGAGCACGAAGACAGCAACGAACAGGAGGGCCGGCAATGCGAAGAGCCAGCCCTGCAATTGTCGGAGACGCGCCGAACGCGGCATCGCATCAAGCCTTGCTCGTCTGCGAGACCGTCACTCGCCGGCGATCTCCTTCATCTTCTCCTTCGCCTCCTTGATGGCGCCGTCAACGTCGCCGTCGAAGATCGTTCGCTGATACATGTTGATCCAGGGGCTCGAATCCGAATTAACCATGTCGGCGAAGTGATAGACCCACGGCACGTAGCCGATGCCGAGCGCCTTTGCGGTGCCGTCGCCGGTCAACGCTTCGTCATTGTCGTTGGCGGGCAGCATCTTCGAGCCAGCCGCCACCATCATCGGCGAGGACGCGAAAATATTGCAGCCCGGGCAGGCGCCCGAGAAGTAGAAGCCGTAGACATCCGGGCCGAGGGCCCGAATTTTCTTGGCGTCCTCATCGATTTCGCCGATCGTCTGCGGCGGCTTTTCCGGATCGAGCCCCGCTCTCTTGAACAGGTCCTTGTTCCAGACGAGGACCGAGACGTCGGGCGTGAAGCCCGCTCCGTACAGCTTACCCTCGTAGGTCGCGATATCCTTGTAGGCCTGGGCGACCGAGGCGTAGTTCGGGTCGGCCTTGAGGTCGTCTGTAAGATCGACGAGGAAACCGGCCTTCATGAAGTCGGGCATGTAGATGAGGTCGAATGAGACAAGGTCCGGAACCTCGCCCGCCTGCACGCCGGTCGCGAGCTTGGTGACCATCTGATTGTCGGGGATGGTGGTGAGCTCGATCTTGTCCTTGTGAGTCTCATTCCAGAGATCGACGAGGTGAGCGGCCGCGTTCGTTCCGCTGGCGCGTACCCACATGGTCATGGTGTCCGCAAAGGCGTGACTTGCGAATGCGACGGCGCTAAGGAGCGCGGCCGCCAAGGCCGCGCAAGGCTTGCGTTGGATCACGACGTTCCTCCCAAGTTTCGCGGATTCGGCTTTTTGCCGTCCCTAAAAGCGAGTCCAATAAGGGGAAAAGCTTTTCCTAAAACGCTAACCCAAAAGGCGGGCGCGCCGCAAGGGCTCGGACGGGAGGCGTCATTCTCGTCATGCGCTTGCGGAAGGACCATCCAGGCTGCACAAGCGCCTTCTGGAGGGTAGCTCGACAAGAGATGCTTTGCGTCGCTTCTCAGCATGCAGGTCAAGGGCGGCGTCGACGGCTTCCGGGATTTCCGGTCTGGTGGATAACCCGCCGCAAGCCCTTGAGACGTCGCGATTCGCGGTGGAAACGGGGCCCATTCGCTCAGCTTCCCGCGATCGCCGCGAGAAGATGCGGCGCAAGCGGGTTGGCTGCCGCCTCTTCCGAGGTCAGGTCGAAGGTGCTGACGGTCATCCACGCCTTGCCGAGGAAGCTGCGTTTCGTGAACGCCGCCGCGAGATGCAGCCAGCCGACGGCCATTCCCGAGTCGACCAGCCCGTTGAAGGCGGTCGAGGGAAAGCCGGCGAGGACGTGGTTCGGCAGGAGGCCCACCCAGTGTTCGTCGAGTATGGGGCCGTTGGGGAGGGCCGCCCAGGGCCCGTCGGTTCGTCGCCACGCGAACGCGCCCATCCACTGCCCGTCCCAGGGCGTCCCATCGCGCCGTCTGAGCAGCATTTGCGGGAAGTTGTGGCGGTCATTGAGCGGCAGCCTGCGCTCCGGATCGATCAGCGCATCGTCCTCGTTCGCGACGAGCATAACAGGACGTCCCTTGAGCAGCGCCTCGCGGACCGCGGTCGTAAGCCGGGTTGCGAACAGGCAATCGGCGTCCTCCGCGCTTGCGGCCCGGCTTGGCCAGCCGATGGCGGCCAGCGCGGCTTGCGCCCTGTCGTCAACGGGCAAGAGGGATGGCGCGCTCGCGAGCGACGGGACAACGCAAAGTTCGAGCGAATTGCGTGACAGGAGACGGCCCTCGGCGTCCCGCGCTTCGATCTCGAGGGGCAGAACCGCGATCGATTCGACGCTCGGGGTTTCAAGCGTGACCGTCGCCTGCGGCGCATCCAGCGCCGCCTCTCCAGTCTGATCCGCGAAGCGCCAGACGAGCTTCGCGCCCTCGGGCGCCGGCGCCGGGCCGACGAGCCGCACGCCGACCTCGACGCTATTGCCGGAACGGATCGCGGTCCGCTCGGCGCGCGCAACGACGAGCCACGGAGTCTGCAGTCCAGCAAGGCGTTCGGCGAAGGCGCGCGGGCGGTTCTTGACGTCCATGAGGCCGTTTGATTCCCACTGCGTGTCGTTGAGCTCCGTGATGACATAGCCTGAGATCGGCCGCTCCGAGCGCAGCGTCTCGATCTGGTGCTTGAGCGCGCGGAACTGGAAGGCCTGCGCGGCGTCCACGAACCCATCGACATCGCCGAAGATCGGCTGAAGCGCCGCGTCGCGGAAGCGCGTCTCGATCCCGTGCGGATAGGCCGCGCCGAGATTCCAGTCGTGGCCGCTCTCGAACCACCACGGCTCGCGTCCGTCAGCCTCCAGAATCTCGCGGGGATGCGGAAGGCCCCAGACGCCGAACTCGGAACAGACGAGCGGCTCGTCGCCGCGCTTCACCGCATCGCCATGCGGCGACCAGGCCCAGGGCGCGCGGGCCGCAAAGGCGCGGGCCGTCGCCGCAAAGGCGTCGTTCTGGTGCGGGAAGCCGTTGTACCAGTGGAAGTCCTCGACGTCGGTCTTGAGGTGGTAGTTGCGCGGGAAGCAGGGCGAGTTGTCGACGAGCAGGCTTTCAGGGACCAGCGCCTTCGCGGCATCGAAGGCCTCAATCAGCCAGCGCCGATCGTCGGGGTTGTCGTCCAGTTCGATTCCCCAGCCCTCGTTGAAGAGCGTCCAGATTGCGATCGACGGGTGAAACCCATGCGTCGCGACCGACTGGCGGAAAACGGAAAGCAAGGTCTCGCGCGTGGGCGGCGCAAGGAACGCCATATAGGGCATGTCGAGCCACACCGTGAGCCCGAGGCGATCCGCGAGATCGAAGTACAGCCGATCCGGAATCTTGACGTGGCAACGCAGCGCGTTGAGCCCCATCGCCTTGGCGTTGCGGAAGCGCCGCTCGAGATACTCCGGATTAGGCGGCCGGCATTCCTCTTGCGGGTGCCAGTCCTGGTCGAGCGCGCCGATCAGGAAGAAAGGCTCGCCGTTGAGAAAGAGTCCGCCATCCTTCGCTTCGAACCTTCGAAAGCCCACCGTGCGCTCAGCCGCGTCCACGACGGCGCCGTCGCGGAGGAGTTCGACCGCGACGTCGTAGAGGCTGGGCGCGTCGGGCGACCAGGGGTCGGGCTCGGATAGAGCGAGGCTGACGTCGAGGGCGGCCGAATCGAGCGCCCATTCCCCCTGCGCGCGGATCATTCCGCCCCGCGACGCCGTGAGCCTTAACATCGCCCGCTCTGCGCGCGAGAGCCTGCCTTTCGCCCGGACTGTCCCGGCGGCGAGGTCGTAGGCGGTCTCGATCACGATCTCGCTCAGATGCAATGGATGGCGCGCCTCAATCCATGCGGGCTTCCAGATCCCGCCCTGAACGCCGTACCAGTCCTGCTTGGCCGCGAGCGACTGGCTGAAGCCGTTCGCCCCTCGATCGTCGGGAACTCGCGCGTCGACCCCGAGCACGAAGGCCCTGCGGCCTTCGAGCGCCCCGGTGAGATCGACCTCGATGGTCGTCCAGCCGTCGGCGTGGACAGCGACTGGCTTTTCGTCCACCAGGATCGCCGATTCGTGGAAGACGCCCTCCATGACGAGGAAAGCTCGCTTGGCCTCCCACTCGGGCGGAAGCTCGACGCTCTTCCGGTAGCGGCCCAGCCCCTGCGCGTTGCGAAGGGCTGGAAATTGCGTCTGCCAGAGGCCCGGCGACCGGATGCGGTGGTTCTCGCCGTCGAGCTTCGCGGTCGCGCCCTCGAAGGAAAAGTCCCAGGCGCCGTCGAGGCTGACCGTCGGCCGGAGAGAGGACGATCTGTTCAATCGCGGCTCGGACATGCGGAGCTCCAGAAGCGAGTGGCCCGGGCGAGGCCTCCGGTCGCGCCACCGCCCGTTCCCATAATATCAAGAAGCCTGATACAAAGGCAGGCTGCGGCGAATCGGGGACCGAGCGGAGAATGTCGCGCAACTTTCTGGTCATTGATCCCGAGGAACGCCCGGACGTGCTGCACGGACTGGCGTCGCCCGCGCGCGTGCGCATCCTCCGGCTCCTGCATCGCAACGCCGGCGTCAATGTCAACGACATCGCCGAGGCGCTCGGGCTTCCGCAGTCGACGGTGTCTTCGAACCTGCAGGTTCTGGAGCAGGCGGGCCTGATCCGCACCGAGACGCAGAAGGGACGCAAAGGGCATCAGAAAGTGTGCTTCGCCGTCTTCGACGAGGTCCTCGTGACGTTCCGCGACGATTTCGAGCGTGCGCAGGCGAATGTGATCGAGGTCGCGATGCCGATCGGCCTCTACACCCGATGCGAGGTCAGCGCCCCCTGCGGGCTCTGTTCGCCGGAGGGAATCATCGGCCTTCTCGACGTTCCCGAGACCTTCCTCAATCCGGACCGAATGAATGCGGGGCTCATGTGGTTCACGCGGGGCTTCGTCGAATATCAGTTCCCAAACAACGCGCGCCTGATCGGCAAGGCCGTGACCGCGCTCGAGTTCTCGCTCGAACTGTCGTCGGAGGTGCCCGGCACGTCGGCTGACTGGCCCTCCGACATTACAGTCGCGATCAACGGGCGGGAGATCGGCGTCTGGACGAGCCCCGGCGACTTCGGCGACAAGCGGGGCGTCTATACGCCGGACTGGTGGAAACTGAAGGGAAGCCAGTACGGCAAGCTCAAGAGCTGGCGCGTGACGCCCGACGGCGCCTTCATCGATGGCGTCCGCGTCTCGCCCCTGACCCTCGCAGACCTGGACATTTCCGCACATCACTCGATCCGGCTCCGGATCGAGGTGAAGCCGGACGCGCGCCACCCCGGCGGCTTGAATGTCTTCGGACGCGGCTTCGGCAATTACGATCAGGACATCCTGCTCAGGCTGACCACCGATCCATGAGCAAGGCTGTTCCGGGCGCATCATGGGCGGATCAGAGCGCTTCGCCGGTCGGGCCGAAGAGGTGGACGTTGGCTTCGCTGAGCGCGAGCCCGATCGTCTCGCCGGGCCTTGCTGCGAGGTTTCCCTCGCCCTGCGCGATGAGCGGACCGGCCGGGGTGTCGATATAGAGGATCGTCGCGCTGCCCAGGCGCTCGACGATCACGACCGAGCCAGAGAAGGCCGCGGCCGGATCGTCGGCAGAGGTGAGCGCGAGATGCTCCGGCCGGACGCCGAGTTCGACCGGCCCATCCGGCCTCGCGTCGTTCCGTACTCGCGCGCGCGCGCCGCGGCCGCCCGGAAGGACGACGCTCGCGACGCCGTCGTGCGCGGCGGCGATCTCGGCGCCGAAAAAATTCATGCTCGGCGAGCCGATGAAGGCGGCCACGAACTTGTTGGCGGGGTGATTGTAGAGATCGAGGGGTGAGCCGACCTGCGAGATCGTCCCCTTGTCGAGGACGACGATCTTGTCGGCAAGCGTCATCGCCTCGGTCTGGTCGTGCGTGACATAGATCATCGTCGTGCGAAGGTCGGCGTGGAGCTTCGCCAGCTCGAGGCGCATCTGCACGCGCAGCTTGGCGTCGAGGTTGGACAGCGGCTCGTCGAACAGAAAGACCTCTGGCTTGCGCACCAGCGCCCGTCCGATAGCGACCCGCTGGCGCTGACCGCCGGAGAGTTCGGCGGGCCGACGATCGAGATAGGACTCGAGTTGGAGGATACGCGCGACCTCGAGCGCCCGCTCGTGCTGGACCTTGCGCGGCGCGCCAGCGACCGACAGCGAGAAGGCGATGTTCTGCCGCACCGTCATGTGCGGATAGAGGGCGTAGGACTGAAACACCATGGCGATACGCCGTTGCGCCGGCGGCACGTCGGTGACGTCGACGCTGTCGATGAAACACTGCCCTGCGGTGATCGCCTCGAGTCCCGCGATCATCCTGAGCAGCGTCGATTTCCCGCAGCCCGACGGGCCCAAGAGCGCGGTGAACGAGCCCTTCTCGACCTTCAGGCTCAGATCGCTGATGGCGGTCACCGCGCCGTAGTGTTTGGTCACGCGTCTCAGTTCGACGTGCGGGCCGGCTTCGTTCCCGTTTGCCGTCGGCGCGCTCATCCCTTGATGCCAGCCGACAACATGATGGCCTGCGTGACCTTGCGCTGGAAGACCAGATAGACGATCGCGACGGGGAGCGCCGCCAGCATGGCGACGGCGAGGTCGCGCCCGTAGGAGACGCCGAAGGCGTCATGCACCTGGGTGATGCCGACGGTGATGTTCATTTGGTCGTCGGTCGTTACCGCGACAAAGGGCCAGAGAAACAGGTTCCAGGCGCCGATGAAGGTGATGATGGCGAGCGCGGTGGTGATGCCCCAGTTCATCGGCAGATAAATGCGGAACAGGAGCTGGAACTCGGTGGCGCCGTCAATTGCGGCGGCCTCGCGGAAATCCTTCGGCACCGAATCGAAAAACTGCTTGTAGATGATGACCGTGATTGGCGCGATGAGTTGCGGCGCGATCACGCCCGCCCAGGTGTTGATCCAGTGGAACTGGCTCATCAGCTCGAAATGGGTGACGATAAGCGCTGGAATCGGCACCATGAAACTCGCGAGGATCAGGCCCCAGAAGATGCGCCGGCCGGGAAAGTCGAGCTGCGAGATCGCATAGCCCGCGCCGGCGGCCATGGCGAGGACGATGACGGTTACGCCAGCGGAGGTGACGAGCGAGTTGACGTACCAGACGCCGATCTTGGTCGTCGTCAGCACATGCCAGTAGTTCTGGAAGGTGAAGTGCTCCGGCCATAGCTGCACGCCTGGCCGCACGATCTCGTCCTCAGGCTTGAAGGTCGTGATGAGGCCCCAATACAGCGGGAAGGCGCAGACGATTGCGGCGAGGACGGTCGCGACCGTCGCGACAAGGCCCAGTAGGTTGACATTGCGGAGCCGCGAAAGCCGCCTCGCGCTCACGGCGGCGACCGCGTCGTCAGCGAGGCCGGCGGCGGCGCTCATCGTTCGCCCTTCGCGCGCAACAATTGGAACTGCAGGACCGACACGCCGACGATCAGGATGAACAGCACCATCGACGCCGCCGCCGCAAGCCCCCCCTTGTTCATCTGAAACGCCTGCTTGAGGATGTACTGGACCATCACCATCGTCGCGTCGGTGCGCACGTTATTGGCGAACAAATAAACCTGATCGAAAATCTTGAGCTGCAGGATGAGCTGGATCGTCATGACCAGCGCGGTGATCGGCCAGATCAGCGGCCAGGTGATGCGGCGGAACGTCGTCCAGTCTCCCGCTCCGTCGAGTTCCGCCGCCTCGTAGATCTCGCACGAAATGTTGCGCAGGCCTGCGATGAACAAGAGCGCGTTGAACCCGACGAACCACCATATGGTGACGAAGGCGACTGCGGGCATGAAGAGGGGCAGGGTACGGAACACCGAGACATGCTCGCCGCCGGTGAAGGGGGTGATGACGGTCTGCGCGATCCCGAAGTCCTTGTCGAACATCCAGCTCCAGATGCGATAGACGACCGAGACAGGCAGGATATAGGGCAGGAAAAAGGCCGCGAGCACGAGGCTCTGAAGCCAGCCGGTCAGGCGGTTGACGGCGATGGCGACCACGAGTCCCAGGACCGTACTGGGAATGACGCTGAGAATGACGAAATAACAGGTGTTCCAGACCGAGGTCCAAAATAGCCGGTCCGACCATAGCCTCTGAAAATTCTTGAAGCCGACCCAGTCGCCCGGGCCGATGAGCGGCGCGTTGGTGAAGGCGAGGGCGAACATCTTCAGCGACGGGTAGACGAACAGTACCGCATAGATCGCGATGAACGGCGCCATCAGCGCATAAGCGACGAGAATCTCGTTGCGTCTGCTTCTGATCACCGGCCATTCGCCTCCCGGCTCGAACGACGGACCCCGGCCGTTTCGCCTCCTGAGGCGAAACGGCCGGTCTTCCGAAATGAATCTTACTTGGTCTGGCCTTGCAGGTCGTCGCGCATCTGCTTCGCGGCGTCCGCCGGGGGGATCTCGCCGCTCATCGCAGGCACGACAAAGTTGCCAGCCGCGTCGTAGACGGGCGAAGCGACGCCGGCGAGCGTCGAGACCGGATCGAAGACCGCGGTCTTGGCGAGCGACACATAGTCCGAGTTGGGCTTGAGCGCCTTGAACTCCGCGCTCTCCTGCACCGGCAGGTAGGCCGGGACATGGCCGCCGCCAGCCCATTCGAGCGAGTGGACGTTGAACCAATGGATCGCGTCGAGCACGAGTTTGCGCTTGGCCGGATCGACCGGGTTGCCGGCGCGATTTGGGATGGCGAAGGAGTGGGAATCCGCCCAAGTCGCGGGATGATCGAACAGGACCGGGATCTGGATCGCGCCCCAGTCGAACAGCTTGCCCTTCTTGTCGAGGTCGACCATCGTCGGCACTTCCCAGACACCGTTGATGTGCATGGCCGCTTTGCCCGAAGTGAAGAGGGCGATCGAGGCCGGGTATTCGGTCTTGGCGGGCGCCCAGCCGTTTTTCACCCATTTGTTCATTTCGGCGAGCGTCGCCGTCGCTTTGTCGAGGTTGGCGCCGTCGAGGAACTTTCCTTCCTTCAGGAACTCACCCCCCTGCTGGTTGAGCAGCGTGTAGAAGATGCGCCATCCCGAAGCGTTGTCGCCGGGGATGGAGATGCCGGAGACGCCATTGGCGGTGAGCTTGGCGAGCGCCGCGTCCCAGTTCGCGACGCCGTCGAGACCTTTCGGCTTGCCGTCGTCGCCGAGGAGGCCCGCCTTTTTCAGGAGATCCTTGTTGTAGTAGAGGATGATCGAGTGGATATCGAGCGGTACGCCGTACTGCTTGCCGTCGGGCCCCTGGGCGGCTTTCCAGTTGGCCGGGCCGAAGTCGCCGCTTTTGATGCCGGAGGCGGCGAGTTCGTCGGTTGAGAGCGGACTCAGCGTGCCGGTTGAGACGCCGAGCGGCATGCGCGATTCGTGATAGGTCATGACGTCTGGGCCCTGGCCGACCGCGGCGGACGTCTGCACCTTGCTGTAGAACGGCACGCCCCATTCGAAGGTCGTCGCGTCGATCTTGACCTTGCCCTCGTGTTCCTTGTTGAACTCGTCGAGCATGGCCTTCATGCGGATGCCATCGCCGCCACTGAGGAAGTCCCACCACACGATGGTCTCGGTCGCGTGCGCGGCTCCGACCATCAGCGCGGCCGTCGCGATGCCGGCGTAAAAGATTTTGCGGATCATCCGGTTCCTCCCAAAACTGTCCGTCCCGACGGGTTGTCCCCGGCATCGGGCAAGCTTCGCCGACTGGGGCGGAAAGCTGAACGGCCGGGATGGTAGCGAGGAAACGAGCCGGCGCCAAGCGATATTCATCCATAAGTTTGATACTGAGTGCAATCGGCGACAGGCGCTTTCCGAGTTCGGATTGGAAGATCTTGGCCGTCAGACGCCTCAAAAAGGTAGGCCAATGCCTCAAAAAATCCGAAATCTCCCTGCCTTGACGAGGGCCGGAAAAGGCGTTCAATATATCCGACTTTCTGATACACAGTGAGGGAGGGAAACTTGAAGGCCACGATCACCGCCCATCGCGACTACCGGATCGGCGCCATCGACGGTCGATTGTACGGCGCCTTCCTCGAACATCTCGGCCGCGCGATCTATTCCGGCGTCTACGAGCCTTCGCATCCGACCGCCGACGCCAATGGGATGCGGCGCGACGTGATCGACCTCGTCCGCGAACTCAACGTTCCGATCGTGCGCTATCCCGGCGGCAATTTCGTATCCGCCTACAACTGGGAGGATGGCGTGGGCCCGCGCGAAAAACGCCCGACACGGCTCGACCTCGCCTGGCATACGTCGGAATCGAACGCGGTCGGCGTTCACGAGTTCGCTGACTGGTGCGACGCGGTCGGAACCGAGATGATGCTCGCCATCAACCTCGGGTCGCGGGGGCTCGACGAGGCGCGCAACCTCGTCGAATACGTCAACGGCCCGACCGGCAGCTATTGGGGCGACCAGCGCAAGGCGAACGGCCGCGCCGAGCCCTTCGGGGTCAAACACTGGTGCCTCGGCAACGAGATGGACGGGCCCTGGCAGGTCGGCCACAAGACGGCGCACGAATACGGCCGACTCGCCAACGAAGTGGCGAAGACGCTGCGCGCCTTCGACAATTCGCTCCAGCTCATCGTCTGCGGCTCGTCGAACTCCGACATGACCACCTATCCCGAATGGGAGCGGGTCGTGCTCGAACATTGCTACGAGGCGGTCGATCACATTTCGCTACACATGTATTTCGCTAACCGGACGAAGAACACGGCGGAATATCTCGCGCTCAGCGAGAAGCTCGACGCCTACATCGGGACCATCGCCTCGACCATCGAGTTCGTCCGCGCCGTGAAGCGCAGCCGGAAGCGCGTAACGATCTCGTTCGATGAGTGGAACGTCTGGTATCACTCGAACGCGCAGGACCGAGATGTCCTCGCTGGCGCCAAGGGCTGGCCGCATGCGCCGCGCCTGCTCGAAGACATCTACAATTTCGAGGACGCGCTGCAGGTCGGCTGCATCCTCAACACCTTCATCCGCCGGTCCGACATCGTCCGGATCGCGTGCATCGCGCAACTCGTGAACGTTATCGCGCCGATCATGACGGAGCCGAAGGGCGCGGCCTGGCGGCAGACGACCTACTATCCCTATCGTTTTGCCTCTGCCTTCGGGCGCGGCGAAGCCCTTCGGCTGGCGGTCGAGTCGCCGGGCTACGATTCACAGGTCGCGGACAATGTGCCCTATGTCGACATTTCGGGCGTTCACGACGCGGAAGGCGCGAGGCTGACATTCTTCATTGTCAACCGGTACCCGAGCGAAACGATCGACCTCGAGGTGATCCTTCAGGGCTTCGGCGCCGCGACAGTCGGCGATCATCAGGTCCTCGCGGGCGTGACCCTCGAGGCCGCCAATACGCTTTCCGCGCCGCTGACCGTCACGCCAAAAAAGGGCTCGAGCGCCGCCGTCGCGGACGGCCTTCTGACCGCAAGGCTGCCGCCCTACTCTTACCAGATGATCCGTTTGAGCCTAGCGTGAGAATCCTCCTGCGCCAGATCCATCGCTCTGGCGGGCCTCGAACTGCTCTCGAGTCGCGTAGGCTTTCTGAGTGCCGCGCCGCGTGACGGAATCGGCGGCGTAGCGCGCCGCTCTATCCAGGGACGCCTTCACGTCGCCTGTTTCGACGTAATAGCAAGCGAAGCTGCCGATGAAGACGTCCCCCGCTCCCGTAGTGTCGACCGGCGTTACGCGCACCGGTTCGATCGCGGTCGTCTCCGTCTGTGTCACGAGGAGGGCGCCGCGCTCGCCCATCGTGACGATCACCGTTCCGATCCCCTTTGCGGTCAGGCTCCGCGCCGCCGCTTCGATCTCCGCCACCGTGCCGACGGGAAGCCCAGTCAGGAGAGCGAGTTCCGTCTCGTTGGGCACAAAGAAGCTGACGTGCAGGATTCGCCGGAGATCGAGGGCGCTCGTCGCAGGCGCCGGATTGAGCAGCGTCTTGATCCCGTGCCGCTTGCCGAATTCGATCGCCGCGTAGACCGTCTCGAGGGGAATCTCGAGCTGAAGCAGGATCAGGTCGCAAGTCTTGAGATCCTCCGCCGCTCGCTCGATGTCGACAGGCAGGAGGTCGGCGTTCGCGCCCTTGACGATGAGGATCGAGTTCTCGCCCGACGGCTCGACCATGATCGGTGCGACGCCGCTCGATTTTCCCGCCGCTTTGGAAACGTGTCGGGTGTCGATTCCGAAGCTGGCGAAGTTCCTGGTCGTGTTGTCGCCGAACATGTCGTCGCCGACCTTGCTGACCATCAGGACATCAGCGCCGAGCTTCGCCGCCGCCACGGCTTGGTTCGCGCCCTTGCCGCCGCAACCCATCTCGAATGACGGCGCCTCGATCGTCTCCCCCTTCGCCGGCATGCGCGTCACATAGGTAATGAGATCAACCATATTGCTGCCGACCACCGCGATTCGCCCTGTCATGTCATGCCCCCTTCGCAGACTGTCGGGTGGATCGATGCAACTCGTTATCGGTCGTCATTTCGTCACTTCCTTCCGAACGGGAACCGCGGCAGTCGAACCGACTTCGCGCCCCCCTTCTTGCGCCGCCCGATCGAAGGGGACGCCGCCATTCCGTCACCGACGGTTGCGCATGACGTTGATCGCGATCACCAGGAGCAGGAACCCACCCCAGATAAAGTCGATGAGGAAATTGCTGAAGCGCAGGATCTGGAAGCCGGAGGACAGAAGCATCAGCGCCAGCACGGCGATGCTGACCCCGAGCACCGTGCCTCGCCCGCCCGCGGGGTTTGTTCCACCCAGCACCGCGATCAGCACCGCTTCGAGCAGATAGGAGGCGCCGTAATCCGATTTCGCCGCATTCGTTCGCCCCGACAGGATCAGGCCGGCGACGCTCGCCAGCACGCCCGTCAGAACATAGGATTGAAAGACGACGCGTTCGGTGTCGAGCCCCGCGAAGACCGCCGCCTTGGGGTTGGCGCCGATCAGCATCAGCTTCGCGCCGAAGGCCGTTCGCGACAAGATGAAGCTGACGCCCGCCGCCAGGACCAAGAAAATCAAAAAGGGCGCCGCGACACCGGCGACCTTGCCGTTGCCGATGAAATTCCAACCCGCCGGAAAGCCGACGATGGCGGGACCGCCGGTCATCACCAGGGCAAGGCCCGAGTAGACCTGGCTCGTGCCGAGCGTCGCCAGGATCGGCGTGATCCTCAGCTTGGCGATGAGAAACCCGTTGAGCGCCCCCGCCACGACTCCGACCGCCAGGGCGAGCGCGATCCCGCCGGCCACGGCGTTCAACCCGAGCGAAGCCGAGGCGCCTGGCGCGAGACGATGAAACAGAACGCCGGCCAGCACTCCGGCCAGATTGGCGATCCCAATGATCGAAAGGTCGATGCCCCCGGTCAGCATCGCCACCATGATCGCGATCGACAGCAGTCCGAGCTCGGGAAAGACGAAGCTGATCGACTCGAAATTGTAGAAGCGAAGGAACTTTTCCGGGCTGAGCGCCGCCATCACGACGAATACGGCGGCGGTGATAAGCAGCAATTGTCCGATATTGTCCTCACGGTTGATCAGACGACGAAAATCGAAAGCCCCCCTCTCGGCGCCCTTCGTCTTCATGCGACCCTCATGCGGTCGCGCCAGGCCGTCAGCGTCGTCGCCGCGATGATCACCAGCCCGACCACCACCTGCTGCCACGTCGTGTCGATGTGCATGATGATGAGGCTGTTCTTGATCATGACGAGCAGGAAGACGCCGAGAAGCGTGCCGAGCACGCTGCCCTTGCCCCCGAAAATACTGGCGCCGCCGAGCACGACGGCCGCGATGACATCGAGTTCGAAACCGACGAAGTCGCGAGGATTGGCGAGCCAGATCATCGAACTGTGCAAGAGCCCGGCGAAGCCGGCGAGCGCCCCGGCCGCACAATAGGCAAACAGCAGCGTCTTGCGCGTGTCGAAGCCGACCCGGGCCGCCGCCTCCGGCGCGCCTCCGAACGCATAAAGGCTGCGCCCGATCATCGTGTAGCGCAGCGCGAGATGGACCGCCAAGGCCAGGGCCGCATAGATCAGAATCATGGCGGTCAGGCCGTAGCGGCTGCCGTCTGCGAGCGTCAGGTTCACAATGTCTGTCTTGCCGAAATCGATGAGTTGAGGCGGCATCTTGTCGACATTGATCGTGCTGGTGCCGACGAGGCCCAACAACAAACCGCGGACGACGCTCGCAGTGCCGAGCGTCACGATGAGCGGGATCATGCGGAAGGCCCGGATGCAGAAAGCGTTGAAGGCGCCCAGAATGAGGCCGATCAAGGTCGCGGCGACGAATGGCAGGGCGACGCCCGTGTAGTTGAACTGCACCATGCCCTTCACGGTCAGATACATGGCCGCCACGGCAAAGGCCGGAAAGGACACATCGATCCCTCCCGAGATCATCACCAGCAGCACGCCGAGCGCCATGATCCCGATGACGACATTGCTTCGCAGCAAGCCGAACTGGTTGTCGAGGCTCCAGAAAGCCGGATTGACGAGGCCGATGATGACCATGGCCAACAGGAGCGCGACCGCGACGATCGCCTCCGGGCGACGCAGGAGCGAAAGCGTCACCTCAGACTCCTCAAGCGATCGGTCAGCGCCTCCTCGGTCGCGCTCCCGGCCCTGTAGCGCTCGACGAACCGGCCCCGATGCATGAGGATGACCTCGTTGCAATTGCCCAGCAATTCCGGAACGTCGTCGGATATCATCAGCACCGCGAGTCCGCGCTTCACCGTGAGATCGCGGATGATTCGGTGGATCTCGGCCTTGGAGCCGACGTCGACGCCGACTGTCGGGCCGTTCAGGATGAGGATCCGCGCCTCGGTCAGCAGCCATCGCGCCAGCACCACCCGCTGCTGATTGCCGCCTGAGAGATCGCCGACGGACGTCGAACCGCTGGGAGCTGCGATCTGCATGGCGCGGATCATTTCCGCGGTCCAAGCCTCAGCGCGAGCGCGGTCGATCACGAGGCCGCGTGTGATCCTGTCGAACGAACTGGCGAGTATGTTTCGCTGAACGGACTGGGTCAGAAAGAGACCTTCGGTCAACCGGTCTTCAGGCACATAGGCGATGCGATGATGGATGGCGTCCGAGACGCCGCGGAGCGAGACCGGTTTGCCGTCGATGCGGATTTCGCCGGTATGGTGCGGCCGCATGCCGAAGAGCGCCAGCGCGAGATCGGTGCGTCCAGCGCCAATGAGGCCGGAAAGTCCGATAATGTCGCCTGACCGCAGACTGAGGTCGACTCCTTCCACCGCGCCCGGCACGGTCAAGCCCTTCAGCTCGAGCCGCGGCGGCGCCTCGGGATCGCCAGCCCCTTCGTATATCGCGGTGGAAATGTCGTGACCCGTCATGTGGCGGGTGATCGAGACCTCGTCAAATTCGACTATCGGTCCTTCGATCACGACGCGCCCGTTGCGCATAACGGTCAGATTTTCACCAATCTCCAGCATCTCGCCGATCTTGTGGCTGACAAAGAGAACGGCGATGCCGTCGCGCTGGATGGCGCGAATGATCGTCATGAGCCGCTCCACCTCGTTACGGGTCAGCGCGGTCGTCGGCTCGTCCATGATGATCAACCGGGCGTCCGACATCAGCGCCCGAGCGATCGCGACGAGCTGCTTGGATGAAGTCGGCAGCGCGCCGACCTCGGCGTCGAGATCGATATCGACCCCGAGTCGGTCGAGCGCCCGCCGGCCTATCCGGCGAACCTCGCGCCAGCTCACCAGCCGCCGGCTCTCGCGCAAAAAGGAATTCAGCGCGAGGTTTTCCGCGACGGTGAGGTTCCCGAACAGCGAAAAGTCCTGATAGATGACCTGGATTCCGTGATGAACCGACTCGACCGGAGTCAGGCGCCTGGCCGACGTCCCATCGATCAGAATCTCGCCTTCATCGGGCTGATAGACGCCCGACATGATCTTGATGATCGTCGACTTGCCGGAGCCGTTCTCCCCCGCCAGGCAATGAATCTCGCCCCGACGGACTGCCAGCGTCACGTTGTCGAGTGCGCGTATCCCGGCGAAATTCTTTCCGACGCCGTCGAGTTCGATAAGGCTGGCGTCCATCGAAAGCGGGTCCGGGGAGCTTTGCCGAGGGCCTGCGCTCGCCCGCGGCGGGCGCCGGGGGCGAGCAGAACAAGGAGTCGCGGATCAGAAATTATAATCGCCCATATTACCCTTGGTCACGCCGACCCAGCCGGCGCCATAGAGCAAGTTGGGTTTGGAGGCGTCCGGCGTCTGCAGTTTGTCATAGCCCGGCAAGCCAAGGTCCAGACCCGCTTTGATATCGGCGTTCTTCTTGTCGAGGGTCATGACGGCGAGTTCGTTCATCGCGTAGCCGGCGGCCGCCGGATCCCAGAACTGGATATAGGCGATGTTGCCGTCTTTCAGATATTGGCCGGCGACGGAAACCAGACCGGTGCCGGAAAAGAACACCTTGCCCTTAAGGCCGCGCTCGGCGATCAGGCGGCCGGCGCCGGCCGAAGTCGGCATAGGTCCGCCCAGGATGCCCGTCACGTCCGGATACGTGGTGAGCGCTTCCTTCAGCTTGTTATAGTCCTGGTTCGCGTCGTCGTAGGTCTCGAACCGATTGGTGGCCAGCGACATCTCCGGGAAATGCTCCTTCTGGTAGGCGATGCCTCCGTCGATCCACTCGTTCTGGGACTTCGAGGTCAAGCTGCCGACAGTGGCGACGTACTTACCCTTGCCGCCCATCTGCTTGCCCAGCACTTCCATCAGCTTGGCGCCGTAGGCCTTGTTGTCGAAGGCCTCGATGTCGTAATCGACGTTCTCAATGTTCGAGGCCTCGTGCGAGATCACGACAATGCCGTGGTCGCGAGCCTTCTTGAGCACCGGCTCCACCGCCTCGACAGAGAAGGGCACGATGCAAATCGCGTCAACACCCTGGGCGATGAGGTTCTCGACAAGCTGAACCTGCGCGGCCGCGTCGGCCTGGCTCGGACCGACCTCCCAGGTGTCGTGGCCCGTGTCGGTCTTGAACTGTTTCACGCCTTCCCGCATCCGGTCGAACCACGCGATCCCGTCAACCTTCACGACCGTGGCGATCGAATACGTCTTTCCGGACGCCTTGGCGTCAGGTCGGAACGGACTTTAGACGTGTCGAGCGGGCCGGACGCGTGAGCGGATGCAAACGACAAAGCCAAAGCGACAGCGGCCGCAGACAAGGCTCTCAGCATGATCGTCCTCCCGGAGTTATCTCTTGAAGCTCCGTGCCGTAATCGTCACAGAGACTTTCCATTTGTTGCCCGGTCGCCATGGGCTGTCAACGGCGGGGCGGGAACGCCGGCGGCGTCAGGCGGGCGGCCGCCCCGATACAAAGCGGACGAAGGCGCCAGGGCGGGACGCGCCGGATTCGGACAGTCGCCTGCGGACCGGAGCGGTCGATCCCCTTTTCGCGCAGGGAACGGATCCAGTCGACAGATCCGGCTGTTGGGGCTACGGATTCAGACGGCCTTGGATCCTCCATGGCGGATCGAGACGGCTCTTCGGGGGCTCCTTTCACCTTTCTCACAAGAGCCCGACGCGAGTCGTCACCTCAGACCAAGTCCTTCCGCCTTCCCTGTCTTTCGGATTCCGCATGCCCTCATCGCCTCGATCGTTTGATGTCGCCATTGTCGGCGCCGGCATTTGCGGCCTGGCTCATGCGCTGGCAGCGGCCCGGCGAGGAAAGCGTGTCGTCGTCGTGGATCGCGACCAGCAGGCCAACGGCGCGTCCATCAGAAATTTCGGCTTCGTCACCGTCACCGGACAGCAGGCTGGCGAATGCTGGCGCCGTGCGAGACGGTCACGGGACGTTTGGGCGGAGGTCGCCGAGGCGGCAAAGATTCCCGTGCTGCAACGCGGTCTTCTCGTGATCGCCAGGCGGCCGGAAGCCCGTGCGGTGCTCGAGCAGTTCCTCGCCACCGACATGGGCGCTCAATGCCGCCTCGTCGAGCCCGGACACGTGGGGACTTACGGGGCGGGCCTGCGGTCGGAGTTGTTTGCCGGGGCGCTCTACAGCCCGCACGAGATTCGCGTTGAGTCGCGCGACGCGATCCCCCGTCTCGCGGACCATCTCTCCGAGCGCTACGGCGTCGCTTTCTGGCGGGAGACGGTCGTGCACGCCGCGGCGGCGCCGCGACTGGAGACCAGTCGGGGGATCATCGAGGCGGATCTCGTCATCGTTTGCCCGGGCGACGATTTTCACACGCTGCACGCGGACCGGATCGCCGCGTACGGCCTGACCCGATGCAAATTGCATATGATGCGGCTCGCGCCTCCTCGTTTCGACGAGCGCCTCCCCGTGATCATGTCCGACCTCGGACTGATTCGCTATCTGGGCTATTCCGAATTGCCGGCGGCCCCGGCGCTCGCGCGCCGGCTCGCGGCTGAACAGGGCGAGCATGTCGCGAATGGCGTTCATCTGATCGTCGCACGCAGCGCGGATCATTCTCTGGTTGTCGGCGATTCCCATCATTACGCGGCGACGCCGAATCCCTTCGCGCCGACTGCGGTCGACGACCTGATCCTGGATGAATACGCCCAAATTTTCCAGAGCGATGCGCCGCCGGTGACGGAGCGCTGGACTGGAACCTACGCCTCGGCGAAGGATCGGCTGACCGTCGTCGACAAGCCATCGGAAGCGCTTCGTATTGTGCTCGTCACCAGCGGAACCGGCGCCAGCATTTCGTTTGCGCTCGCAGAGGAAGTCGTCGCGAATCTTTTCGACTGACCAGGAAGCACCCAGGCATGAAGCACGTCAAGGCGGTTATTTTCGATTGGGCCGGGACGGTCGTCGACTACGGATCGCTCGCCCCGATGGGCGCGTTCGTCGAGACGTTCGCCGAGTTCGGCGTCGAGATCAGCATCGACGAAGCGCGGGGCCCAATGGGCATGGCCAAACGGCCGCATATTGCGGCGCTGGCCGCATTGCCGCGGATCGCCGAGGCCTGGAAGCGGAAGCACGGCCGCGCGCCCACCGACGCCGACGTCGACGCGCTCTACGACGTCTTCGTGCCGAAGAACGTTTCAGTGGCCGCCCACTACGCCGATGTCATTCCCGGAACCGCAGAGGTTGTGAGCGCGCTGCGCGCCGAGGGCGTGAAGATCGGGTCGTCGACCGGCTACACCCGCGAAATCATGGCGAGGATCACGCCGCGCGCCGCCGAGCAGGGGTTTGCGCCCGACAGTCTCGTCTGCACCGGCGATACCCCCGAAGGCCGGCCGAGCCCTCTGATGTTCTACAAGGGCCTCATCGACCTCGACGTCTGGCCGGCCTGGCATGCGATCAAGGTGGACGACACGACGGTGGGCGTCGCGGAAGGCGTCAACGCCGGCGCCTGGGGCGGTCGGCGTCGCCGTCAGCGGCAATGCGTTCGGCCTGTCGCTCGCCGACGCGATCGCCCTGTCGCCGGAAGAGTTCATGCGTCGCCGCGCGCGGGCGCAGGACGCCCTTTACGGCGCCGGCGCGCATTACGTGATCGATTCCGTGGCCGATC
>Ga0074045_10000778_pt1 | contig 31273 bp, 26 predicted proteins | sample BogForMeECP23OM2_FD_94442 | JGI IMG/M metagenome (GOLD analysis project Ga0074045, IMG submission 94442) | Bog forest soil microbial communities from Calvert Island, British Columbia, Canada - Bog Forest MetaG ECP23OM2 | ecosystem: Environmental > Terrestrial > Soil > Wetlands ...
CCAAGTGAGCGCATACGCTTCTGCGGAGACTAAACAGGCAAAGATTGAGGAGATATTTCGATTGATCGGAGCGAAGGAAACGCTCGAGGCATCCCGTATTCAAAACGTTGAATCGGTTCGAAATCAAATGGCGTCCGGGAGTGGCCCCAATGCGAACAATCCGGTTATGAAGCGGTTGGTTGCTCGAGCGATGGAGAAATATGAGGCGTTTTCAAAGGAGTTTATGGGGTGGGAGCGGTGGAAACCATTTTACGTCTCCTTTTATGACGGCGTCTTTACTGAGGCTCAAATCGACGAATTGATAGCGTTTCTCAAAACCGACACGGGACAGACCTATGTTCGCGCTATGCCCGGTCTCGGCGCGGAAATGCAGAAGAGACTCATCAAGGATCAACCGATGATAAAGGCTCGTGTTGATCGGATCATGAAGGACACACAAAGCGAGATTGCGGCTGAACTCGCCAAGGAGAACCCAAACTCAGCTCTCGGAGGTAATTCTGGATCCAGTGGATCTCCCAGTGGCAATTCGCAGGAGAAATGAAGTTTATTCATCACAAGCGAGTTTTGGCTAACCAACTACCGGATCCGACGTCTCCGTCTGACATGCCTCCAGCTGGTGAAGGATGTGCGCCATTCGTGGCCGCGGAATTTCAGGACGTTAGCCTCAAAGGAACCGAATACATGCGACACACTGTTATACTTCTTCGCATCAGCTACTGGTTAGGGGCTGTGCTGGATGCGTCTATGATCGTTCCGATGCTAGTCCCGCGCGTTGGCGGAGCGATGTTTGGTCTGGAACATTTTGCTCCTGCGGCCGATTATAGATACGCGATGATGATTGGGGCTTCGCTGATGCTTGGCTGGACTATCTTGCTTATTTGGGCCGACAAATAACCAGTCGAGCGAAAGGGAGTTATCATCATAACCGTGGTCCCAGTTCTTGTCGGGCTCATGTTGGCGGGAGTCTTTGCCGTCGCCAACGGGTTCATCAGAGCCGACAAGATGGCCCCGACGTGGGCAATTCAGGCGGCCTTGTTGTCCCTGTTTGTGTATAGCTACGTTGCAAACCGTGGAAGCGCTCACTCTTGGGCCAACCATTCGTCGTATCCGACGCCTGCCCCGGGCGCGTCTCCTGCGGGACAGGAGACGCGCCATCGTTAGTGCGGTTCATCGGGACGTTCGGCAAATGAATTGGTCTCTTGCCTTGAGGATTCTATCTGGGCTCTCGTTGTGCGGGTCGTTATCTGGCTGTAACCATTCACGGGGAACCGCGATGCTGCCTACGGGCGGTCCGAGTCAATACTCCGGGACCTCCTCGGTTAAGTTTGTTGACCGGGAATCCCCGGAGGGGCCGACCTCGCTCGGCAAGATCAAGATTACGACCGGCACAACTGGATTGGTTCAAGCAGTGCCGATCGAGCCACTCGCCCTTCCTCTATATCCAGTGGAGGCCTTGGCTGCTCACATCGGTACCATTACCAAGACGGTCACCATTAACATTGGAAAAGATGGGCACGTATCCTCAGTGAGCTCAAGCGTGGCGGGATTCTCCATTCCAACGGAATTCGATTCGGAATTTGACAAAGCGATAGAGGCGGCGGTCCTAAAATGGGAGTTCAATCCGGCGTGGTCGGTGCCGCTTGAGCCAGGTAAGGACGGGACCCCAATAGTCGGTGATCCGGTGCCGACTGAGTCCTCGTTGGATGCCGTCTTTACGTTTTCAGGTTCGGGCGTGGTAACTTCAAGCGTGCGGGAATAGCAAATCATGCCGGACCAACTGCCGGAGCCGACGTCTCCGTCTGTCACGTCTTGCGCCGGTGCAGGCGGTGCGCCGTCCGTCGCCGCGGATCTTTCGGACGCTGGGCAGCAGCCCGCCTGGCTCGGGGCCCGCTTCGCCTAGAGAAGGTCGAGCTGGTCCGAGTCCTCCGGCCTTACCGTTATCTTCTTCTTCGGACGGGCGCCGGGGGAGGGCAGCGAGACGCTCGAGTCGTCGCCTTCCAGGCGGGCAAGGATGTCCTTGGCGCGTTCGATGACACCCGGCGGAAGCCCGGCGAGCCTCGCCACCTGGATACCGTAGCTTCGGTCGGCGGCCCCGGGCACAACGCGCCTGACAAACACGATCTCGTCGTTCCATTCCTTGACCGCCACCGAGAGGTTGCGCAGGCGAACAAGATGCTTCTCGAGCTGCGTGAGCTCCTGGTAGTGGGTTGCGAAAAGGGTCCTCGGGCCTCGCGCCGGGTCGCGGTGCAGGTGCTCGACCACCGCCCAGGCGATGCTCAGGCCGTCATACGTCGACGTCCCGCGACCTATCTCGTCCAGTATGATCAGCGAGCGGTCGGTGGCGTTGTTCAGGATGTTGGCCGTCTCGTTCATCTCCACCATGAAGGTCGAGTTGCCGCGCGCAAGGTCGTCGCTGGCCCCGACACGAGAGAATATCCTGTCCACGAGCCCGATCCGGCACGACGCGGCGGGGACCCACGAGCCAACCTGGGCCATGAGGGCGATCAGGGCGACCTGCCGGATGTAGGTCGACTTGCCCGCCATGTTGGGCCCCGTTATCAGGGCGATCTGGGCGTCGCCGCACGAGAGCGAGGTGTCGTTGGGGACGAAGGCCTGGGCGCCGCCGGCGCCGGACTCGCCCGACCTGAAGCCCTGCTCGACCACCGGGTGGCGCCCCTCGCGGATCTCGAGCGAGTCGCCCTCGTCGATCTCCGGCCGGCAGTAGCCCCATTCGCGGGCGATCCTCGCCCATCCCGCGACGACGTCGATTTCCGCCAGGGCGTCGGCCGTCTGGACGAGCGCCGGCGCCTCCATGAGAACCGAGGATATCAGCGCCTCGAGGATCTCCCTCTCCCGCGCGAGAGCGTCGTCCTCCGCGTGAAGGATCTCCCGCTCCTTCTGCCTGAGCGCCTCCGTGACATAGCGCTCGCCGCCCACGGTCGTCTGCCTGCGCACGTAGTCGGACGGCACGAGGTGGAGGTTGGCCTTGGTGACCTCGATGTAGTACCCGAAGTTGTTGGTGTACCGTACCTTCAGGCTGCGGATTCCCGTCCGCTCCTGTTCGCCGCGCTCCAGGTCCGCGAGCCAGGCCTTGTTGCCGCTCATAAGCGAGCGCAGGCGGTCGAGCTCGGCGTCGTAGCCCGCCCGCACGAAGTTGCCCTCCGAAACGTCCGCCGGCGGCTCGTCGGCCAGCGCCCGGGAAAGCAGGCCGAGAAGCTCCGGCAGCCCGTGGATGCGCTCGCACAGGGCCGCCGAATTGGAACCCAGCGGGGCAAGCGACGCCTGGATCTCGGGAATGCGCGAAAGCGTGTCGCGCACGCCGCAGAGCTCGCGGGGGTTGCGCAGCCGGTTCTGGAGGCGGCCCAGGATGCGGGGCATGTCCCGGATGCCGCCGAGCGCCCTCGCCAGCTCCGCAAGGCGCGCGGGCCGCGCGATCAGCTCTCCGACCAGGGCGTGGCGGCGGCGGATCTCGGCCAGGTCGAGCTCGGGGGCCGCGAGCCAGCGCTCCAGCAGGCGGGAGCCGGCGGCCGTGGTCGTCCCGTCGATCGCGGCGAAGAGCGATCCCTGCCTGGTGCCGCGCACGGACGAGAAGATCTCAAGGTTCCGAAGGGTCGCCGGGTCGAGGAGGAGCGTGCGCGCGCTGCGGTACTCCCGGAGTCCCCGCAGGTTCTCCGGCTTCGCCCGGAGGTTGTCCGTGGCGTAGCCCACAAGGGCGCCGGCCGGCCCGAGCGCCGGGTGCTCGCCGGCAAGACCGAATCCCTGGAGGTTGAGGACGCCGATCGCCGCGGCCACGGCCCTCGCGCCGGCCGCCGTCTCGAAGCGGTATCCGGGAAGCTCCGTCACGGTCCGGCCCTGCGCGAAGGCGTGCAGGGCGTGGACGTCCGCCTCGTCGTGCGGGGCTTCCTTCCAGCGCCCGAGGTCGCCCTCGGCCACGAGCAGCTCCGCCGGGTCCACCGAGGTCAGGGCCGGGAGCAGGTCCCCGATCCTCTGCGCCGTGGCGACCCGGAACTCCCCGGTCGACAGCTCGATCCACGCGGCGTGGAGCCCCCGGCGGTCGAGCGAGACGGCGCAAAGGTACCGGTTCCTGGCGGCATCGAGCTGGTTGGCGGCGAGGGTCGTTCCGGCGCTGAGGATCCTCGTCAGCCTCCGCCTGACCAGCCGGCCGGCCTGGGCCGGCTCGTCCTGGTCGCAGATCGCGACCTTCTTCCCGGCGGCGAGGAGCTTGCCGACATACGCGTCGACGGCGTGGTGGGGAAGCCCCGCCATGGGGTGCTCCTGGCGCTTGGTGAGCGTCAGGCCGAGCAGGCGCGACGCCACCACCGCGTCGTCGAAGAAGAGCTCGAAGAAGTCGCCCAGCCGGAAGAGCAGCAGCGTGTCCTTTGGCAGCCCTCGCTTCACCTCGAAGTACTGCTGCATCATCGGGGTGAGTTTCTCGGGGCCGGTCATCCGGCCCATTCGAACCCCTCGAGTTGCGGAATTCAATGTTGGAGCGATGTGCCGGATGGGCACGATGGGCCCCGTCCACACATGCCCCAAGCGATCCAGACGGTCCCGCTCTTCCACCGCGATTTCGGCGGCGCGGGCGATCCGCCGTTCGTGATCCTCCACGGGATGCTCGGCTCGTCCCGAAACTGGCTGACGGCGGGGCGCGGCCTCGCGGCCGGGCGGAGGGCGCTCGCGCTCGACCTGCGCAACCACGGGATGTCGCCCCACGCGCGGGTGATGTCGTACGAGGCGATGGCGGAGGACGTCGCGGCCTGGATGGACGCCAACGGCGTCGCCCGGGCCGGGCTCGTCGGCCACAGCATGGGCGGCAAGGTGGCGATGCTTCTCGCGTGCCGGCGCCCCGCGCGCGTGCACCGGCTCGTCGTCGTGGACATCGCCCCCAGGGCGTACTCGTGGCCGGAGCGCCGCGCCGAGTTCTCGGCGATGAACGGGCTCGACCTCGCGAGCCTGAAATCCCGGGCGGACGCCGAGAGCCGCCTCGAGGCGCGCATACCTTCATTGGCCATGCGGAAGTTCCTCGCGGCCAACCTCGAGCGGGGGGCCGGGGGGGCCTGGAGGTGGCAGGCCAACCTGCCCGTCCTGACGGCGGCGCTCCCGGAGCTCGAGGGCGACCCGCTTGGCGCGGCCGACCGCTTCGACGGGCCCACGCTCTTCGTCACCGGGGCCAGGTCGGCCTATGTCGGGCCCGGGGACCGCGACGCGATCCGCGGGCGCTTCCCGTCGGCCCGGATCACGACCCTCGCCGGGGCCGGCCACAACCCCCACGTGGAGGCCCGGGACGCGTTCGTGGCGGCCGTCGTCTCCGGCTCGTAGTGCGGCGGGGCCCGCTCAGACGTCGGCCTCGACGCGCTCCTCGCGGAGGTTTCTCCAGCGGCTGAGGACGCGCCGGTGCATCTCGTCCGGCGACAGGCCGTACGCGGCCCTGAGCGACTCGACGCTGGAGCCGTGCTCGACGAACTTGTCGGGCCAGCCGATCCGCTCGACGGCGGCCGGGCAGTCCGCGTCCTGGAGGGCCTCGAGCACCGAGCTTCCAAACCCGCCCGTGAGGACGTGGTCCTCCATCGTCACGATGAGGGGGACCACGGCCGCCTGGCTGAGCAGGAGCGTCCGGTCGAGGGGGCGGATGAAGCGCGCGTTCACGACGCCCACCGACAGGTTCTCCTCCATGAGCAGCCTGTCGGCGATGGCCAGGGCGTCGGGGACCATCGGGCCGAGCGCCCAGATGACGATGTTTGAGCCCTCGCGCAGGACCTCGGCGTGGCCGACCTCGAGGCGCTGAGGCTTGTCCTTCACCTTCACCCCTTCGCCCGCCCCCCTCGGGTAGCGCATGAATGCGGGCGACCCGAGCTCAAGGCACGTGTGGAGCATGTCGACCAGCTCGTCCTCGTCCTTGGGCTGCATCACCGTGAGGTTCGGGATGCACCGCAGGTAGGCGATGTCGAACAGCCCGTGGTGGGTCGGCCCGTCGTTCGGCGAGAGCCCCGCCCGGTCCATGCAGAAGGTGACCGGCAGGTTCTGGATCGCGACATCGTGGATGATCGGGTCGTAGGCGCGCTGGAGGAACGTGGAGTAGATGGCGCACACCGGCCGCATGCCCTTGGTTGCCATCCCGGCGGCGAAGAGGACGGCGTGCTCCTCCGCGATCCCCACGTCGAAGAACTGGCGCGGCAGCTCCGCGGCGAGCTTTGAGAGCCCTGTGCCGCTCGGCATCGCCGCCGTGATCCCCACGACGCGCGGGTCCTCCCTGGCGAACCGGACCATCGCCTGGCCGAACACGTCCTGGTAGGAGGGTGGGGTGCCGGACTTGGGCTTCAGGCTCTCGCCGGTCACGGGGTCGAACCCGCCGACGCCGTGGAACTTCTCCGGGAACTTGAGCGCGGGCTCGAGCCCCTTGCCCTTCATCGTGATCACGTGGATGACCACCGGGACGTCGCACAGCCTGGCGAACTCGAGGTTCTTGTGCAGCTCCTCGAAGTTGTGGCCGTCGATGGGGCCGATGTAGCGCAGGCCGTACTTCTCGAAGAGGCTCGAGTTGACGAAGAAGTCCTTCGTCTCGCGCTTCCACTTGACCCAGAGCTGGTTCATCTCGTGGCCGTGCGGGAGGCCCGTGAAGAACTTCTCGAGGTCGTGGTGGATCCTGTTGTAGGTCGTGCTCGTGCTCAGCCGGTTCAGGTACTTGGCCATCGCCCCCACGTTGCGCGCGATCGACCACTGGTTGTCGTTGAGGATCACGATGAGCCGCTTGGTCGACGCCACGACGTTGTTCAGGGCCTCCATCGTTATCCCGCACGTGAAGGCCGCGTCGCCGCACACGGCCACCACGTGCTCGCCGGTGCCGCGCAGGTCGCGCGCCGTCGCCATCCCGAGCGCGGCGCTGAGCGCGGTGCCGGCGTGGCCCGCCCCGAAGGCGTCGTGGGGGCTCTCCGGCCGGCTGAGAAAGCCGCTCGCGCCGCCGCCGTGGCGCAGCTTCCGGAAGAAGCCGCCGTTGCGGCCGGTCAGGAGCTTGTGGACGTAGCCCTGGTGGGCGACGTCAAAGACGAACGAGTCCCGGGGCGAATCGAAGACGCGGTGAAGCGCGATCGTCAGCTCGACGACCCCCAGGTTCGGGCCCACGTGGCCGCCCTGGCTCGCCGTGACCGAGATGATCTCCTCGCGGATCTCATGCGCGAGGCGCGGGAGGTCGGACGGCGCCAGCGCCCTGACGTCGGCCGGTCCCCTGATTCCATCAAGAAGTCGGGCTCCTGCCTCGCTCATTGATCCTCGCGCTCCGTCTCGAATTTCGCGAACGCGACCTCGCCTCGCTCCTTCTTGAGCTGCTCGATCTTGAGCTCAGCCTCCTTGAGCCGGGCCTCGCAGTGCTTCAGCAACTTGTTTCCCTCCTCGAACTTAGCCAAGAGGTCCGCGAGCGGGATCTCCCCCGACTCCATCGATTCGACGATCGCCTCGAGCTTGGACAGGGCTGACTCGAACGACGGCTTCGGTTCCTTGGTTTCCACGGATTGCGAGGATGCCTCGGGCCCGCCCCTTTTCAAACAATCTTTGGCGGGCCCCCTGCCGGGGCCGGGCGGCCTTATCTCAGGGCCGCCACCGCCACCGGGACGCTCACCTCGCCGCTTCCGTATCCCTTCAGGAAAAGGCTGCCGGCGCCCGGCTTTCCGCCCTCGACCGTGACGGCCACGGTCGTCTGGCCCTCGGGGACGACGACCTCCGGCATGATCACGCTCTCGGGAATGTCCGTCGTGACGTCGAGGAGCAGCCCGCCGGCGGGCGCCGGGTTGTTGACCGTGAACGTAAGGGTCTGCTTCTGGCCGGGCGCAAGGGCGAGGGACGGCGGGTCCACGGTCACGTCGCTCGAGTCGATCCGGAACGTGCCGACGAACGAGTTGCCGGCGGCGCTCGAGATGGTGACCTTGTAGGTCCTGCCCGGCGCAAGCGCGGGCACGAAGAATCCGAGGGATGTCGTCGACTCGTAGACCGTCCGGACGGCGGTGCCGTCAAACCCGATCAGGTCCCGGGGCGTGAAGCCGCGGCCGAGGACCCCTATCCTCGCGCCGACGGGCCCGCGGTTGACCTCGAGCGAGAGCACGTAGCGGCTGACGATGGCCGTGTGCTCGAGCCCCGTGTACATCTGCTGCGTGGCGGCCCCCCCCTTGCTGTAGTCGACGAGGTAGTAGTAGCCGATGTCGGTCTGGGACGGCGGAAGCTTGTAGTCGTACTCGAAGAGCTCAACCGACGTCTCGCTGCGCTTCATCTCGTGGCTCTCGGCGCCCACCACGATCCGGGGCGTGATGCTGTCCGCGATGACCGAGGACGTCTTGGGCGTCACGCGCAGGGTGAACGTGTAGATCCCCGAGGGGTTCTCCGGCAGGGACGAAGGCGTCAGGTTCGTCAGCGCCAGGTTGCTGCAGCCGCAGAGAGCCGCCGTGGCGAGGGCTGCGGCCGACGCGGGGAATAATTGTCTCGCGAAGGCAAAATGTTTGAGGTCCATATCACGCTAGTAATGAGCCGTGTGGCCATAGAGGAGCAAGCCAAAGCTGACGGCGCCGCACCGCTGGGCCTTTACATCCATGTGCCCTTCTGCGCCGCCAGCTGCGACTTCTGCGCGTTTTACCAGGTCCGGCCGACCGCCGAGTCGGTGAGGGGCTTCCTGAGGAGCGTGGCTGCCGAGGCCCGGCTCGTGGATTGGAAAAGGGCCCCGGAGACGGTGTTCTGGGGCGGCGGGACGCCGGGCCTTCTCTCGCCGGCGGACCTCGGGCGGCTGGCGGAGGTCGTCGGGGCGGCCACGGCCGGTGCCCGCCCGCGGGAATGGACGGTGGAGCTCGCCCCCGCCTCGGTGACGAGGGAGCGGCTCGCCGTCCTGCGGTCGGCGGGCGTGACCCGCGTGTCGCTCGGCGTCCAGAGCTTCAGGCCCGCGCTCCTCGAGGCCCTCGGCAGGGCGCACTCGCGCGAGCAGGTGTACCGGGCCTACGAGCGGATGCGCGCCGCCGGGTTCGCCAGCGTCAACCTCGACCTGATGTTCGCCCTTCCGGGCCAGACCGCGTCCGAGTGGGACGCCGACATCGCGGACGCCGTATCGCTCGCCCCGGACCACATCTCGACCTACTGCCTCACCTTCGAGGAGGACACCCGCCTCTGGGTGAAGCTCTCCCAGGGCCGGGTCAGGCTCGACACCGAGAACGAGGCCCGGATGTACGAGAGCACCTGGGAGCGGCTCGGCTCGGCGGGCTACGCGCAGTACGAGATCTCCAATTTCGCGAGGGCCGGCCACGCGTGCCTCCACAACGTGAACACGTGGATGATGGGCGAATGGGTCGGCCTCGGGCCCTCCGCGGCCTCGCAGCACCTGGGCTGGCGGGGCTCGAACGTGGCGGACCTGGGGGAGTGGGCTGGCCTGGTCGCCCGCGGGGAGCGGATGAGCCGGGACCGGGTGGCCCTGGCGCAGGCGCTCCTCGCCGAGGACGCGCTCGTGTTCGGCCTTCGGATGAACGCGGGGGTCGACATCGGCGCCCTGCGGGATCGGTGCCCCGGCGCCCCCTGGGACCGGGTCGGGGAGCTGGTCGACCGGCTTGCCGCCGAGGGCCTGGTCGCGCGGGACGGGCCGCGCGTGCGCCTGGAGCCAAGGGGGCGCCTGCTCGCCGACTCGATCGGGTCGGAGATCATGGTCGCGTTCGACCGGCCGGCGCCGGTGCCGGCCGGCCGGGCCTGACGGGCTCTCAGGCCGCGTGCCCGCCGGCCACGTTCTTGCCGGCGATGTGCGCGAAGTACGCGTCCCTGCGGCTGCGCGCGAGCTCGAGGTCCTTGGTGCCCATCGACCTGCGGATGCGCTCCTTCGTGAACTGGGTCGGGTGCACCGTGTAGTGCAGGAACCAGGTCCCGTGGTTGTTCCAGAGGTGGTGGTTGGGATTCTCCGCGGCGATGCGGATGGCGGAGCGTTCGGCTTGGTTCGTCATGATGCGTGATGGTCTTTTTTTGGATTGGATCGCGCACCAGGGCTGAAAGCAAAAGACCGACCTGGCATCAGGTCGGTCACCGCTTTCGGGAGCGTTTAGGTTCGGGGCCCCGCGGCCCCGCACATCCGGGCTTTCACCCGATCCACCGTGGCCGCTCCCGGCCCGGTTGGCAGAACCGGCCTTGGGGGCCGGTTCGTTCCTGATGCGGCGTAAAGGATGGAATTCGGCGCCGATGCGTCCAGAGTTTTTTTGGGTTTAGTGCTTGGTTTATTGCAACTCGTTGGATATCAGATTGAAGACTTTCCCGACCGCGCGCACCCATAGATGCCCTCCCTGCGAGTCACCGTAGCAATCATCACGTACAACCGCTGCCGCTACCTGCGCCAGACGCTGTCCGGCATGGTGCGCCAGGACTATCCGGCCGACCGCTGGGAGCTCCTCGTCGTCGACAACAACTCGACCGACGACACGCGCGACGTCGTCACCTCGTTCGTGACCGCCAGTCCCTCGCCGCGGCGAATCCTCGAGACGCGCCAGGGGCTCGACCACGGGCGCAACCGCGCCATCGAGGAGGCAAGGGGCGACCTGGTCGTGCTCGTGGACGACGACATCCTGGTCGAGCCGGACTGGCTCACGCAGCTCATCGCCCCGTTCTCTTCGGAGAGCGCGCACAAGATCGGGGTCGTCGGCGGCGAGGTGGTGCCGGTGTTCCCCGACGGGATCCCGGACTGGCAGAAGGGCTCGCACCGGCCGCTCGGGTTCAGGCCCGACCCCGGCCCGCTGGCGCCCAACCAGACCCCGGTCGGCGCGAACCTCGCGTTCCCGAAGTGGGTCTTCGTGCGCTTCGGGATGTTCGACACCCGCCTCGACCGGCGGGGCTCGCGGCTCTTCGGGGGCGGCGACAGCCAGATGATCCGGCGCCTGCGCACGGTGGGCCTGGAGGCGTGGTTTGTCCCGGGCGCGAAGGTCCAGCACCAGATCTCGGCCGAGCGGCTCACGCTGGGCTACGCCCTGCGCCACGCCTTCGACTCCGCCCGCTCCCGCGTCGCCGACCACGTCCGCATGCTGCGCGAATCCGGCGCGTCGCCCGTCGGTTTCCTCGTGTCGCGCGCCGCGGCCGGCGTCTTCAAGGCGGCGGGCCTGCTGATCTTCGCCGCGGGCTGCATGCTAGCCCTCCAGTCGGGCGCGGCCAAGCGGGCCCTCGTCCGGGCGTGGCGCTGCTGCGGGTACGTCTATCAGATCGCCCGCACCGCCGTCGGGGGCGAGAGGGGCTCGCCGGCCTAGCCCCGCCATGGCAACCAAGCCCCCGGTCTCGGTCTTCGTCCTTTCGCGCAACGAGGAGGGGCAGATCGGCCAGGCGCTCGAGAGCGTGTCCTGGGCGGCCGAGATCGTCGTGATCGACTCGTTCAGCACCGACAGGACGGCCGAGATCGCAGCCGCGCACGGCGCCAGCGTGGTGCAGGTCGAGTTCAGGAGGTTCGGCGAGCTCCGGCAGGCGGGGATCGAGCGCACGACCCAGCCCTGGATCTTCAGCCTCGACTGCGACGAGCGCTGCAGCGCGCAGGCGCGCGACGAGATCCTTCGGATCGTCGCCGACCCGGCTTCGGCCGACGCCTACCTTGTCCCGCGCCAGAACTACCTCCTGGGCCGGAGGGTCCGCCACGGCGGCTGGTACCCGGACTACCGCCAGCCCCAGCTCTTCAGGCGCGGGTGCATGAGCTACGCCGTCGACGACGACGTGCACGAGGGATGGGTGCTGACGGGCCGGCTGGGCCGGATGCGCCAGCCCATCGTCCAGGTGCCCTACCGGACGCTCTCCGAGGCCATAAGCAAGATGAACCGGTACTCGTCGCTCGGCGTCGCCGGCCAGGAGCGCCGCGGCGCCTCCAGCGGCTTCCTGAAGGCCCTCCTCCACGCCAAGTGGGCCTTCTTCAAGTCCTACTTCCTGCAGCTCGGATTCCTCGACGGCGGCCCGGGCCTGGTCATCGCCGTGCTGAGGTTCGAGAACTCGTTCTACAAGCACGCCAAGCTGATCGAGCACCGGCGGGCCCCGCCGGCCGCGGGCTAGCTGAGGGACACGCCCCTCGCCTTCGCCGCCCGGACGAGCGCGTCCGCCATGTCGGACGGGGTCACGGCGACCTCGATGCCGCATTCCCTGAAGACGGCGATCTTGGCCGCCGCCGTATCCTCGGCGCCGCCCACGATGGCGCCCGCGTGGCCCATGCGGCGCCCGGGCGGGGCCGTCGCGCCGGCGATGAAGCCCGCGACGGGCTTCTTGCAGTTGGCCTTGATCCAGCGCGCGGCCTCGACCTCGGTGCTGCCGCCAATCTCCCCGATCATGACGATCCCGCGCGTCTCGGGGTCGTCGTTGAACATCCGGATGACGTCCAGGTGGGAAGTCCCGTTGACCGGGTCGCCGCCGATCCCGACGCAGGTGGTCTGGCCGATCGAGCGGACCGTGAGCTGGTAGACGGCCTCGTAGGTCAGCGTGCCCGAGCGGGACACGACCCCGACATGGCCGCTCCGGTGGATGTAGCCCGGGGCGATGCCGATGCGGCAGCCGCCGTGGGACTGTTCGCCCGTCCCCGGCGTCACGATGCCCGGGCAGTTCGGGCCGACCAGCCGGGTCCGCCCGCCGGCCATCGCCCGCTTGACGCGGACCATGTCCTTCACCGGGATCCCCTCGGTGATCGCGACGGCGAGGTCGAGGCCGGCGTCGGCGCACTCAAGGATGGCGTCGGCCGCGAACGGGGGCGGCACGAATATGGCCGACACCATCGCGCACGTCGCCCTGGCCGCGTCCGCCACCGAGTTGAAGATCGGCACCCGGTGCGGGCCGTGCTCGAAGAACTGGCCCCCCTTTCCCGGGGTGACGCCCGCCACGACCCTTGTGCCGTAGTCGAGCGAGAGGCCCGCGTGGCGGCCGCCGAAGTCGCCGGTGATGCCCTGCACTAGGATTCTTGTTTCGGGAGTGACGAGTATTGCCATGGGAGTTCCGTTAAGGGGTGTTTCTGGGCCGTGGCCCGCTTCTGCCGAGCGCGTCCGGTCGCCTTGCGCGCTAGGCGACCAGCTTGACGATCTTCTGCGCGGCGTCGGCCATGGAGTCCCCGGAGACGATGGAGACGCCGGATGCCGCCAGGGTGGCCTTCCCGGCCGCGACGTTGTTGCCCTCGAGGCGGACGACGAGCGGCAGCCGCAGGCCCACCAGGCGGACGGCCTCGACGATCCCGTGCGCGATAACGTCGCAGTCCATGATGCCGCCGAAGATGTTCACGAGGATCCCCTTCACCTTCGGGTCGCCGAGAATGATCTTGAAGGCCGCGACGACCTGCTCGCGCGACGCCCCGCCGCCGACGTCGAGGAAGTTGGCCGGGCTGCCGCCGAAGTGCTTGATGATGTCCATCGTGCTCATCGCGAGGCCGGCGCCGTTGACAAGGCACGCGATGTCGCCGTCGAGGGCGATGTAGTTGAGCGCGTGCTTCGAGGCCTCGATCTCCTTCGGGTCCTCCTCGTTCAGGTCGCGCAGGGCGACGATATCCGGGTGGCGGAACAGCGCGTTGTCGTCGAAGGAGACCTTGGCGTCGAGCGCCACGACCTCGCCGGCCCCGGTCGTGATGAGCGGGTTCACCTCGACCATCGTAGCGTCCGTCTCCCAGTACACGCCGTAGAGGGCGCGGACGAACCGGGACGCGTTCTTCGCCTCAGCCCCCGCCATGCCGAGCTTCGTCACGAGCTCCCGGACCTGGTAGTCGGCCAGCCCGTAGGCCGGGTCCACGACGACCTTGAAGATCTTGTCCGGGGTCTCGCGCGCCACCTTCTCGATCTCGACGCCCCCCTCGGTCGAGGCGACGATCACCGGGCGCGACCTCGCTCGGTCCAGGAGGATCGCCATGTAGTACTCCTTCTTTATGTCGCTCGCGGTCGTGAAGTAGACGGTCTGCACCTTGCGGCCCGCCGGGCCCGTCTGGAGGGTCACCAGGGTGTTGCCGAGCATCCTGGCGGCCACCTCCTTGGCCTCCGCCTTCGTCTTGCAGAACTTCACGCCCCCCTTGTACCCGTCGGTGAACGTGCCCTTCCCGCGGCCCCCCGCGTGGATCTGGGACTTCACCATGGTCGGGCCCTCCGGAAGCAGGGAGAGCGCGCCGACGAATTCGTCGGGCGTCCTGGCCGGCGCGCCCTTGGGGACGGGCACGCCGAACTTCTCGAAGAGGGCCTTGGCCTGGTACTCGTGTACGTTCATGGATGATCAGAGCAATCCTGGCAGATCTGCACCGCCAGAGGCACGCTAATTTGTCGGCCCCGTGACCCTCCAGAGCTCGAAGGGGGCCCCTCCGGGCCCGCGCAGGGGCGCCGAGTCGGCCCTGGCGGAGAGGCGCCCCCCCGCGCCCTCGAGGAGCGCGGCGACGCCCGGGTCCCGCAAAACGGCCCCGGAAACCACTATGTCCGCGCCCGTCGAGAGCGCGCACAGGCGGGAGGAGACGTTCACGGTGATTCCAAAGTAGTCCAGGCGGTCGTTCTGGCCGATGGCGAGGCACGGGCCCTGGTGGATGCCGCACTTGAGCGCGAGAGGCGCCAGGGGCTTGGGCGGGGCCGACAGCGCCGCCTGGGCCCTCATCATGGCCCGGACCGCCGCGGCCGGGTCCGTGAACACGGCCATGACGGCGTCGCCCATCGTCTTCACGATCGCCCCGCCCTCGCCGGAGACCGCGGCCCTGACGCTGTCGAAGTGGCCGAGGACGCGGCCGAACCCCTGGGCGTCGCCGATGTCGCCGTAGAGCTGGGTCGAGTTCCTCAGGCCGGTGAAGACGACGGCGATCGAGCCGACGGACATGCGCTCGCCCGGGCGCAGGATCTCGCGCGCAAAGAGGTCTCGGAAGACCTGGCGCGAGGTGACGGCGGAGGCCGTCACCGACAGGTCGCCCCACTCGACGCGCTCGACGACCACGAGGCGCCTCACCGCGTCTGTGTTGATGACCTTGATGAAGCCGTCCGGGGCCACGACGGGCTCCTCCGCGTGCGCGCGGCCGTGCCCGAGCTCGATCCTGACCAGGGGCGAGCCGCCGGCCCTGATGAGGAACGTGTGCGGGACCTCGAGGCCCCGGGTCCGCACCCGGTACCTGCCCGCGCGGAACGGCGTGGCCATGTAGAGGTCCTCCTTCGGGGCGAGCCTCTTCTGCGCGACGATGTGCGGGGTGACCTGGGGCCCGCCCATGCAGTAATCCGCCCTGGGCACCCGCCGGACCGACGGGTTGGGGACGAACGTGAGCTCGACCGACTGGTCGAAGTTCGCCTTGAAGTCTATCCCGCACGACTCGCAGCGGACCTCCTCCGACACCTCGGACAGGTCCGTCCTGGCGCGCCCCGACCCCCGGCACTGGGGGCAGCGCACGTCCCAGCTGAAGTCGAGCATGCCGGCGCGGGTGGCGTGGAGGAAGAGATCCAGGGTCTCGAGGCGGCCGCCGCCCCAGGAATCCGCGAGCTGGTAGGGGCGCATCTTCACGACGGCGAGGTCGTCGGCCGTCGACAGGAAGTCGCATAGGCGCCCGACCAGCGGCGCGGGCTGGCGGGACTCCGAGACAAGCCTTGACGAGATCGAGTCCAGCCTTTGCCTGGCGTCCCCGGCGATCAGAGGCTTTGCGCTGCGCTCCGGGACCTCGGGCACGACGGATGCCATCTCGTCATAGTGAAGGAAGGCGCGATCGGCCCTGCGGCGCATCACGGCGCCGAACAGGAGGGAGACGACAAGGGCGCCCGCCAGGTTCAGGGGCATCACGCGCACCTCGTAGGCCATCGTCGTGCCGCCCCCGGCCCGGGCCGTGAGCTCGCACGACAGCACCATGCGCGCGAAGGGGCCCTTGGTGAAGGACCGGCCGACCCCGAACCGGGACGGCTGGACCCATTCGAACTCGCGCTCCTCCCACTCGAGGACGACGCCGCGGTAGACGGCGCGCAGCCGGCGGACGCCCGGCTCGGCCGGCGGATCCCCCGGCGCGGGCGCCCTTACCTCGAAGGGCGGGAATCCGCAGTCCCGGTTGAACCGGGCCGTGTTGGAGACCCAGTGCCACAGCGCCGCGGGGGGCGACTTGAAGGCCCACGTCCAGCGATAGAGCTTCTCGGGGTACGCCACGTGCTCACGTCGCGAGGAGCTGCCTCGCGAGAAATGCGGCCTGGAGCGAGGAGAGGGCCTTCAGCCCCCTCTGCGCCAAGGCGATGAGGTCCTGGAGCTGCTCGTGGCTGAAGGTGGACTCCTCGCCCGTGCCCTGCACCTCGATGAACCGGCCCTGGCCCGTCATGACGATGTTGAAGTCGACCTGCGCGTCCCGGTCCTCGACATAGTCCAGGTCGAGGAGCAGGTTGCCTCCCAGGATGCCGACGCTGACCGCGGCCACCGAGTCGGCCAGCGGGCTCTCCTTCAGCGCTCCCCGGTCGAGGAGCCTCTGGACGGCTAGGCGCGCGGCGACGTAGGCGCCGGTGATCCCCGCGGTCCGGGTGCCCCCGTCGGCCTGGAGGACGTCGCAGTCTAGCCAGAGCGTGTTCTGGCCCAGCTTGTCCAGGTCGATCGCCGCGCGCAGCGACCGGCCGATGAGCCGCTGGATCTCGACCGTCCTGCCGTCCAGCTTGCCCTTGTTGATGTCGCGCGCCTTCCGCTCGTGGGTCGAGTAGGGGAGCATCGAGTACTCGGCGGTGAGCCAGCCGCCCTTGACCCCCTGCTGCTTCATCCAGTTCGGCACGCCCGGCTCGACCGTCGCCGCGCAGATCACCTGGGTCGATCCGAAGCGCACGAGGACCGAGCCGGTCGCATGCGGCGCGACGCCCGCCTCGAATGTCACGGGCCTGATCTCGTCGGCCTTGCGTCCTCCAGCGCGTTCGGGTTCCGGCATGGAGCTCCTAGGATTCGGGCCTCCCCGGGGCGCGTTCCTCGCGCTCGATGGGCTTGATCTTCAGGCGCTTGACCGCGTTGTCCTCGGACATGAAGGCGATCAGCCTGTCGTTGAAATCCTTGGCCGGGTCGTGGCCCATCCGCTTGAGCGACTGGGTGAGCGCCGCCACCTCCACCAGCCGCGCCATGTCGCGGCCGGGCCTGACGTAGAGCTCGATGTGCGGCAGCCGCATCCCGAGGATCTCGTAGTTGTTCTCCTCGAGGCCCGTGCGCTCCTCCACGACCTCCGGCGTCCACTCGTGCAGCGACACCACCAGGTCGATCCGCTTCTCGAGCCGGATGGACTTAATGCCGAACATCTCGGCGATGTTGATGATCCCGATGCCCCGGCACTCCATGTAGCCGCGGTTGAGCGCGCGGCTTGACGCCATCAGCTCGCGCTCGTCGAGCAGCTTGATGATCGTGATGTCGTCCGAGACGAGCGAGTGGCCGCGCTCGATGAGGGCGAGCGCGCATTCGCTCTTCCCCACGCCCGACTCCCCGCGCAGCATGACGCCGACCCCCTTCACGTCCAGGGTCGTCGCGTGCTCGATCGAGCTCGGGGCGAACTCGTTGTCGATGCACAGCGTCGCCAGGTTCACGAGGTTCATCGTGATGAGCGGGGTCCTTAAGATCGGCAGGTCCATCTTCGCCGCGACCATGAGCATCGCCTGGGTCGGGTTGTAGTTGCGAGTGAGGATCACGCAGGGGACGCTGCGCTTCGCCATCTCCGTAAAGGTGGCGATCTGGTCCAGCTGGCTCCGGGTCTTCAGGAAGGTCATCTCGGCGGCGCCGATCACCTGGATCCGCTTGTTCGCGAAATACTTGAAGAAGCCCGTCAGCGCCAGCGCCGGGCGGTTGATGCTCCCCTCGCGGATCAGCCTGTGGAGGCCCGCCTCACCCGTCACGAGCTCCAGTTTGAGCTTCTCCCGGTACGTGTCGTAGAAGTGGGCGACAGTGATGCCGTGGATGGCCTTCTGCATGACACGATTTCAGCACACAAGACGAGGGGAACGCACGGAAAAAGCGCATGGGCGCCCCGCTGGCGGGCCCCGTCCCGTCAGAGATCGAACTCCTCGCCCAGGTAGAACTTGCGCGCCTTCTCGTCCTTGATCAGGAACTCGCCCGTGCCCTCGGTCAGCACGCGCCCCTTGTGGATCAGGTAGGCGCGGTCCACGATCCGGAGGGTCTCGCGCACGTTGTGGTCGGTCACGATGATGCCGATCCCCCTGTCCCTGAGCTGGAGCATGATCCTCTGCACGTCGGCCACGGAGATCGGGTCTATCGCGGCGAAGGGCTCGTCCATGAGAAGGAAATGGGGCCGGGTCACGAGCGCCCGGGCTATCTCGAGGCGGCGCCTCTCCCCCCCCGAGAGGGTGTAGGCCTTCTGCTTGGCCAGGTGTTCAAGGCCGAGCTCGCCCAGGTGCTCCCGGAGCCGCGCCTTCCTCTCGCGCCGGGGGACGCGGACGGCCTCGAGGATGGCCATGATGTTCTCCTCGACGGTCAGCTTGCGGAACACCGAGGGCTCCTGGGGGAGGTAGCCGATCCCGCGCCGGGCCCTGCGGTGCATGCGCAGCCGCGTGATGTCCTCCCCGTTGAGCAGGACCCTGCCCTTGGTCGCCGGGACCAGCCCGACGACCATGTAGAAGATCGTCGTCTTTCCGGCTCCGTTCGGCCCCAGGAGCCCGACGACCTCGCCGCCCTCGATGCGCAGGTCCACCCCGTCGACGACCGCGCGGGAACCGTAGACCTTGACGAGGCCCTCGGTGGCGATCGACGACGCGGCCATCTTACCTCGAGGGCTGGCCCTGGGGGGCGCCCTTCTCCGGCGCCGCGGGCTTCTCAGCCGTGAAGCCGAGGTCCTTGATGCCCGGCAGCAGGATGTGCGACGGGTTGGCCGGGGTCCCCTCTATCACGGCCCTTCGCTGGCCCCGGTACAGGATCATGCGGGGCCCGGACGCCTCGTAGTGCTCGCTCTCAATCCTCACCACCGGGTTCTCCGTCAGGACGATCCGGTCCTCGCCGGGGAAGACCTCGGCCCGGCCGCAGGTGGCCACGCGGTCGCCCTGGACGATCCGGACGTTGCCCGTCGCGAGAAGGTACTTGAACCTGTCGTGCTTGGCGATCGTGGCGCTCTTGTCGCCTATCCCCGTCGTGACGACCTTCATGTAGTCGCAGTGGAGCGTGATGTCGTTGCCGGTGGCGACGACCCTGTCGTTGAAGGTCGTGGTGGTCTCGGTGTCCGTGCTCACGGATTCGGCGATTCCGGAGCACTCGACCGTGGTGGACGGGGGCGGCGCCGGCCGGACCGCCGCGGGCATGGCCAGCGCGAGCGCGGCCGCAAGGAGTGGGCGTCGTCTCATCGCAGGATATCTGGCATCGCCGCATGGAAGACTACGCGGGCGTTGCGGGCGATGATAACCTTTTTCTCGTTGTAGGAGTAGGTCCACCTCTCCCCCGTCACCTCGGCGTCCTCGCGGACCAGCCTTACGGAGCGGTCGCCGCGCGCGACCTTCTCGTTGATCATGAACGAGGCCTCCGGGCTCGAGAGGACGGAGTCGACCCTGGCCTGAGCGTCGCCCGAGTACACGGTGACGTTCAGCCCGGACACGTCGATCCGGTCGGCGGTCACGGGGCGCACTTCGTCGCCCCGGAGCGTCATCTGGGCGTAGCCCTCCTTCGTGAAGAGGGGAAGGGTCCAGTTCCTGGCGGGCGGGGGCAGGGCGGCCTCCTGCGCCGCGCCCGCGGCGCCCGCGGCGAGCGCGGCCGCGGCGATCAGGGCCTTTGACGGTCGATTCACGCTCACTTGGTGCGCGGTTGCCCGCCGCGGTTCCCGCCCGCGTGCGCCCGCGCCTCGAGGAGCAGGTCGCAGACCTCGCGGACGGCGCCGTAGCCGGGGAGCCTGCGGGTCACGTAGTCGGCGGCGGCGATCGCGCGGGGAAGGCCGGTGGGGACGGATATGCCGATTCCCGCGGCGGCGATGGCCGGGGCGTCTATCACGTCGTCGCCCATGTAGGCGCAGTCGCGGATGCCGATCCCCAGCGCCGCGGCCAGCTCTGACAGCGCGGCGAGCTTGTCGCGCCTGCCCTGGATGACGTGCGGAATCCTGAGCTCGGCCGCCCGGAGCGAGGACGCCGCCGACTTGCGGCCGGAGATCCAGGCGAGCTCGACCCCTGCGTCGCGCAGGTTCGCGAGCCCCAGCCCGTCGACGACCGCGAACCTCTTCGTCTCGGTGCCGTCAGAGGACACGTACACCGATCCGTCGGTCAGGACGCCGTCGACGTCCATGGCGAACATGCGGATCCGGGCCCAGGCGGTGCGCGTGACCGTTCTCTTCTTCACGACATCCAATCGGCGATGAGCTGGATCAGCCCGTCCTTCGTCGGCCTGAACGCCGCCTCAAGCTCGGGCGCGAACGGCACCGGCAGGTCGAGCGACGCGATGCGCAGCGGCGGGGCCCTGAGGGGCGCGCGGGAGCCCTCGACGATCCTGGCGACGACCTCGGCGCCGAACCCGTGGGTCCTCCTGCCCTCGTGGAGGACGATGAGCCTGCCGGTCCGCGCGACCGACGGCGCGATCTGGGAGAGGTCCAGCGGGCAGAGGCAGCGCAGGTCGAACACTTCGATGTCGGACTCGTATTCCGACGCGAGGTAGTCGCACGCCTCGGCGGCGAGCCGGACCATCTCGCCGTAGGTCACGAGGGTGGCGTACCCGCCCTGCCTCACCCGCTTCGGGTGCCAGATCTCGCGGTAGCCCGGGTCCCACGCAACCGGGTGCTTGCCGTGCCGGTAGAGGCCCTTGTGCTCGAACAGCATTACCGGGTTGTTCTCCTCGCAGGCCGCCAGGAGCGCGTTGAACGCATCCTGGGGGTTGCTCGGGTAGAGCGCCTTTATCCCGGGCATGGACAGGAAGAAGGACTCGAGCTCCTGCGAGTGGAAGGAGCCCAGCGTGAGCCCGCCGCCGCACGGCATCCGCAGGACGAGCGGGCAGGAGGCGCCCGAGCGGAAGTGCATCGTGGCGGCATTGAGGGTGATCTGCGTGACGGCCTCTGTCGCGAAGTCCGCGAACTGGAACTCCTCGATCGGCCGGTGGCCGTTGACCGCCAGCCCGATGGCGTACCCGGTGCACGCGCTCTCGGCGAGCGGCGTGTTGAAGACCCTCGCCCGCCCGAACTCGCCGAAGAGGTTCTCGGTCACCTTGAACGCCCCGCCGTAGGTCGCTATGTCCTGGCCGAGCACGATCGACTCGGGCCGCTCCGCGAGCACCTTGCGAAGCCCGCGGTTGAGCGCCTGGGCCATCGTCAGGTTCTCCGGCGCGGCCGGCTCGGGCCGCCACCCGTAGGGCCCGGGCCTCGGGGCGAAGAGCTGCGACTCCATGCCCGCCGGATCCGGGCGCCGGACGGCCATGGCCACCTTGACGCACTCCTCGATGAACGCCCCGAGCTCGGAATCGACGGCGTCGACGCGCCCCGCGCCGACGCGGGCGGCGAGTTCCCTCCTGAACGCGGGAAGGGCGTCCCGCGCCGCGAACTCGTCGGCCTCGCCGGGGCGCAGGTAGCTGCAGGTGTCGTAGGCTGCGTGCCCGCGCAGGCGCAGCGTCCTCGCCTCGACGAGCATGGGGCGCGAGGTCGAGCGCACCTTGGCGATGACGGCGCCGAGGGCGCCGGCGGCGTCGGCGGGGCTCCCGCACTCGATCGCCAGGCCCTCGATCCCGTAGGCCTCGGCGCGGCGCCAAAGCTGCGTCCCCGGCGCGAACTGCTCGTCGGTCGGCGTCGAGTACGCGTAGCGGTTGTTCTCGATCACGAACACCACCGGAATCGACATGAGCGACGCCAGGTTCATCGACTCGTGGACGTCGCCGGTGCTGGAGGAGCCGTCGCCGAAGAACGCGAACCCGACGGCCTTGCGCCCGAAGCGGCGCTGGGAGTCGGTGGCGCCGAGGACCGGCCCCACCATCGCCCCGAGGTGGCTTATCATCGGCAGGGACCGGTTTGCCGGGTCCCCGTGGTGGATGTTGCCCTCGTGCGCCCGGGTGGGGCTGTCCGCGTTGGCAAAGTACTGGTTGAGGTGGCTGCAGAGGTGGCCGCCCCAAATCAGGTGGCCCCCGAGGTCGCGGTGGGTGAAGCAGGCCACGTCGAGCGCCTTGTCGGCCATGAGCGCCAGGGGGACGATCATCCACTCGTTCCCCTGGCCGCCCGTCACCGTCCCCCTGATCAGGCCCTGGCGGAAGAGGTCGAGGATGCGGTTGTCGCACGCCCGAGCCAGCTGCATCCAGGCGTAGATCCTCAGGAGGGACTCGCTCGGGTTCTTCTCCAGGTCGGCGGGGCTCAGGTCGCGCGACGCGAGAATGGCGGGGGCGTTGGGATAAGCCATGGATCGGGATGTCACGCTGATCGCAGCGCGCCGGGTGGGCAAGCTCGCCGTCGGAGGGCGGCCGCGCCGGGAACGCGCGCGATCCCGCCGGCCGCCCCGGGGGAGCCGCCGCTTCCGGGTTGCGTGGGCGGCCCCGGCCGTGCACACAACGCATACGCCCAATGGCTGCGAAAAACCGATGAACATAGTGTACGGGGTATCAGGCGAGGGCCTAGGGCACGTCTTCGAGGCCGTGGAGATCGCCACGCGCCTCAAGGGGGAGGGGCACAACGTCAGAATGCTCACCTACGGGGAGAGGGCGTGCACGCTGCTGAGGGACTTCAACCCCACCCGGATCGCGGGAATCACCCTCCATTTCAACCGCGACGGCATGTCCCTGTTCGACACGACGCTCGGGAACCTGGGGATATTCCCATTCTTCCTGCGCAACTGGCGCCGGCTGAGGTGGGAGCTCGCGGCGTTCCAGCCCGACGCCTTCATCACGGCGTACGAGCCCTTCAGCACGTTCGCCTCGCACGCCCTCGGCAGGCCGTTGATCAGCATGGACAACCAAAACGAGCTGCTGCACGTGCGGCCCGCGCCCGACATGCGGACGTTCGGCCTGAAGCTGGTGCAGCTCGCGACCCGGGTATGCACGTACGGGGCGGCGCACTACGTCGTGAAGTCCTTCGAAAAGCATGAAAGCCGCGCATCAAACGTCCACTTTGTCTCCCCGGTCATCCAGACCGTGATCAGGAGGCTTGAGCCGACCGCGGGCCGGCACGTGCTCGTCTACCTGACGAAGCCCAACGCCGAGCTCATCGGTGTCATGAAGGCGATGCGCGAGAGCTTCGTCGTCTACTGCAACAACCGGATCGGCGAGGACGGGAACATAAGCTACCGGGCGCCGGGCGAGGGCTACCTCAGGGACCTCAGCAGCTGCAAGGCCATCATCGGAACGACCGGCTTCTCGCTGATCGCCGACGCCATCTTCCTGAGGAAGCCCTACTACGGCGTTCCGCTGCGCAAGCAGTTCGAGCAGACCCATAACGCCCGCTTCCTCGGCCGCTCGGGCCTCGGCGAGTTCTCCGAGAAACCCTCCCGGCAGGATCTGGAAGGGTTCCTCGCAAACCTGCCCGCCTACAGGGAGCGACTTGCCCGGTACCGGTTCGACCCGGACGAGCAGGTGGACGTCCTGCTAGGGATTCTCCGGGAGGTGGCCCCGAGTCCCGCGGGCAAGCCCTCGGAGGAAGCCGGCGTCGCGCGGTGAGGCGGCGGGGGCCCGGCTCCGGGCTCTCGAGCGGAAGAGGCTGGTCACAGGGGCCGCGGCCCGCCCGGACCTTGCCGCGGAAGGTTCCGGCCCGATCCGCCTAACCCGCTAGACGCCGTCGATCTTGCGAATGCGCGCGATGTGCCTGCCGCCCTCGAATTCGGTGGAGAGCCAGACCCGGACGATCCTGACGGCCTCGTCCTGCGCGATGGTCCTCTGGCCGATCGCCAGGCAGTTGCCGTCGTTGTGGGTCCTGTTCCAGATCGCCACCTGCTCGTTCCAGCACAGGCCGCACCGGACGCCCCTCACGCGGTTCGCGACGATGGCCTCGCCGTTGCCCGATCCCCCCAGGACGATCCCCCGCTCGAATTCGCCGCGCGCCACCGCCTCGGCGACCGGCCGCACGAAGTCGGGAAAGTCGCAGGGCTGCTCTGAGTCGGTGCCCATGTCGCGCACGCTGTGGCCGTCCTCTAGGAGCACGGCCTTCAGCGCCTCCTTGTACCTGAATCCTGCGTGGTCAGATCCGATCGCGATCGTGTAGCTTCGGGGCATCGAGCGGGTTGTTCTTGAGCAACGGATGATCGGGCGGGTCGCCCCGGCGGCAATCTAATTACCGCCCCGGGCGTTCACGGCCCCGCCGGACGCGCAAGGGCCGTCACGGGCCGATGGCGCGCCAGAAAGCCTCCGTGTCGCCCAGGTGCTCGAGCACGGCGTCCGGGCCGAGGGCCGCCAGGGCGGAGGCGTTCGAGGCGCCGGTTGCGACGGCGAGAACGCGGGCTCCGAATGCGCGCGCGCAGAGGATGTCGTGGGGCGTGTCACCCACGACCCACACCCGCTCCGGGGGAAAGTCGACGCCCCAGTGGCCCCGGGCGCGCCTTAGGGCGTGGGGCCCGAGTTCGTTGCGCGCCTCGCTGTCGTCCCCGAAGGCGCCGATGGGGAAATGCCTCCAGAGGCCGTGGAACCCGAGCTTGGCCTGCGCCCCGCGGCGGATGTTGCCGGTCAGCAGGCCCTGGGCCACCCCGGGCTGCTCGGTCGCGCGCGCGAGGATCTCGAGGACGCCGGGCAGGATGCGGGCGCTACTGGCCGCAAGGCTCCCGGGCAGGGCGGCGATGTAGCCGTCGACATAGCTCGCCAGGTTCTCCTGTGTCGCCTCGATGCCGAACCTCGAGAATATCTGGCGCATGATCCACGGGTCCGTCCGCCCGGCGAACTCGATCCCGTCGAGCGAACCCGACTTGCCGAAGACTGCCTCGAGCGCGGTGCGCAGCGCCTTCATCCCGGCGCCCCCCGATTGGAGGATCGTGCCATCGATGTCCCAGAGTATCAAAAGCTTCCTCATTTTCCGTGAAACCCCCGTCCGCCGAAAGCGTCTATTGCGTTTGTGGCGTTGGCGCCGGTGATTACCTTAGCGACAAGAACTCTACCATGGGAATGAAGACTTCCAGAATCTTATTCGTCTCCTCGGCCGCGCTCTGCTCGGCCCTCTTCTTCGGATGCGACACGGTCGACTCCCGGATCCGAAGCGCGCCGGATGCGTTCGCACGCCTCAATCCCCAGGAGCAGGCGATGGTAAAGGCCGGCCAGGTCGGCCTCGGCTTCAGCATGGAGGCGGTGAAGCTGGCCCTGGGCGAGCCGAACCGCGTCACCGTGCGCACGGACGAGAGGGGCCAGCTGCAGGTCTGGCATTACGCCGAGACCGTGTACTACGACGGCGCCTTCCTCTACGGCGGGCCGTATTCGGGCGGTTGGGGCGGATGGGGCAGATGGGGCGGGTGGGGCCGCCGGGGATGGGGTTGGGGCGCCTACGGGGGCCCGTATCCCGTCGGGCCGGTGAGCGCCTATGACCGGTTCCGGGTGGAGTTCCGCGACGACAGGGTCGTCGCGTTCAACCAGGAGCTTGTTCGTTAGGCGAATCCTGCGGACCCGGCGCTCACAGCCGGGCCGGCCCGCGCCCCGGGACGCCGCCTCCTACCGTGTGTCGGCGGCCTCCGCCTCGCGGACGCGCACCTCCACGCTGAGCGAGCGCGTCTTGCCCCCGCGGTAGGTCCCGCTGACGGGCCTGATGTCGGCGTAGTCGCGGCCCGAGGCGACCTTGATGTAGCGGTCGTCGGCAGGCCTGTCGTGGGTCGGGTCGAATCCCGCCCAGCCGTGACCGGGCACGAAGGCCTCCATCCACGCGTGGGAGGCCTCGTCCTCCCCGGCGCGCCTCACCGAATTGATGAAGTAGCCGCTCACGTACCTGGCGGGGATGCCGGCGCTTCGGCAGAGCCCCAGGGCGACATGGGCGAAGTCCTGGCACACGCCCGAGCGCAGCCGAAGCGCGGCCGTCGCGTCCGTCCCGACCCCCGTCGTCCGCGGCTTGTAGGCGAAGTTCCTGTAGATGTGCCGGCCGATGCGCTGGACGTCCCCCCACACGTCGCCTCGGCCGCCGCTCAGCGCGTCCTGGGACTCCCTCCACAGCTCGACGTCCAGCGGGACGTAGTGCGAATCCGTGAGGAATTCCGCGTGGAGCTCGAGCTCGGGGCTGGCCTCGAGCTCCGAAGGAAGGACGACGGGAATGGGCGGCCTCGAGGCGTTGGGCGTCGTCTCGATCTCCGAGACGGCCTCGACCATGAGCCTGTTGTGCTCCGCGGCGATGTCGAAGAAGTGGACCGTGTTGCCGTAGAAGTCGACGTAGTCGCGCGGCTGCGCGGCCGGCTCGATCCGCAGCTCGAAGCTGCGGCAGGCCTGGCTGGCGTCGTCCAGGGGCTTCAGGCGGACCTCGTTGAAGCTCTCCAGGGCCTTGCCCGCATAGACGAAGGTCGTGCGATGCAGGAGGCTGATCAGCATGGGATCCGGTCGGGGGTGCCTGTGGCGGCGGCCGTCATTGCTGCTGCTGGAGCTGCTGGTCCTCCTGCGTGGACTCCGCCGGGTAGAACATCGTCGTCTGCACGACGCCCTCGCTGATGCGGTCCAGGATTTCGCCGGTTTCCACGAGGAACTCGTGTAGCCCGTCGCTGAGCACCTCGTCAATCGTCAGCGACTGGAGGTTGGCGAGGAGCCGTCGCGAGAGCCGCGCGGCCTCGGTGCGCGGGCGGGCGCCCACCTCGCCCAGTATCCTGCGCAGGAAGTCGTCGATCTGCGCGACGCAGAAGTGCACGGAGCGGGGGAACGAGTCCGAGAAGATGAGGAACTCGGCGGCCTTCCACGGAAGGATCTCGCGGACGTAGAATCGGCGGTACGCCTCGAGCGCGCTCGCCGAGCGCAGCACCGCCTGCCACTGGGCCGTGTCCAGGGCGCCGCCGACGTCCGTCGCGCTCGGGAGCAGGATGTGGTACTTGACGTCCAGGATGCGGGCGGTCTTCTTGGCGCGCTCGACGAACTTCCCGAACTGGATGAACTCCCATCCCTCGCTCCGGGAATAGGTCGAGTCGGTGAGCCCCTGGAAGAGGTGCGAGTTGCGCTTGACGTCCTGGAAGAACTCGTAGGGGCCTGCCGCCCAGACGTCCGCCGTGCTCCGGGACCTGAGGAACAGGTAGAGCTCGTTGACCGTCTCCCACATCTCGACCGAGATCTGGTCGCGGATCATGCGGGCGTTCTCCCTGGCGGCGAAGACGCAGGCGAGGATCGAGTTGGGGTTGCGCAGGTCGAAGGCGAAGAACTCCGTCACGGACCTGCTGTCGGCCGAGTCGTAGTGCTCGTCGAACAGCTCCCCGTCGCCGGAGCTCGCGATGATGGATCCCCAGTGCTCCTTCAGGTGGGCGTCGTCGTACCCGCGGAAGTCGAGGATGAACTGGAGGTTCACCTCGAGCAGGCGCGCGATGTTCTCCGCGCGCTCGATGTATCTACTCATCCAATACAACGAATGGGCCACGCGCGAGAGCATCACGTTGGCCTGGGGCCGCGGGACCGGCACCTTGGCTGCCGGGGCCGCGTCCTTGCGTGGAGGCAGCTTCATTTGTCCCCCGCGATCACCCAGGTGTCCTTGGAGCCGCCCCCCTGGGACGAGTTGACGACGAGCGAGCCCTTCCTGAGGGCGACCCGGGTCAGGCCGCCGGGCGTCACGACGGTGCGCTCGCCGCACAGGACGTACGGCCTGAGGTCGATGTGGCGGCCCTCGAGCCCGTGCTGGCACCACGTCGGGGAGCGCGAGAGCATGATCGGGTCCTGGGCTATGAAGTTGCGCGGGTTGGCCGCGACCTTCGAGCGGTACTCCTCGATCTCCTCCTTCGTCGACGCGGGCCCGATGAGCATCCCGTAGCCCCCCGCCTCGTTCGCGGACTTCACGACCAGCTTCGCGATGTTCTCCAAGATGAACTTCCGCTCCGACGGCTCGGACGCCAGGTACGTGTTGACGCTTGGGATGATGGGGTCCTGGTCGAGGTAGTACTTGATCACCCGCGGGATGTAGGCGTAGATCACCTTGTCGTCCGCGACGCCGGTCCCGATCGAGTTCGCGAGGGCCACGTTGCCGGCGCGGTAGGCGGCCACGAGCCCGGGAACCCCGAGCATCGAGTCGGACCTGAACACGGCCGGGTCGAGGAAGTCGTCGTCGATCCTGCGGTAGATCACGTCCACCGGCAGCAGGCCCGACGTCGTGCGCATGTACACGCTGGCGTTCTGGACGACGAGGTCCCGGCCCTCGACGATCGGCACCCCCATCTGCCTCGCCAGGAAGCAGTGCTCGAAGTACGCGCTGTTGTAGACGCCCGGCGTGAGCAGGACGACGCTCGGCTTGTCGTTCCTGGTCGGGGCGATGTGGATCAGGGCCTTGAGCAGCTCGTCCGAGTAGCCCTCGACGGGCCGGACGGCGCAGCTCTGGAACAGGTTCGGGAACGCGCGCCGCATGGCCGAGCGGTTCTCTATCATGTAGGAAACCCCGGACGGGCAGCGCAGGTTGTCCTCCAGCACCATGTAGCTCCCGTCGCGGTCGCGTATGAGGTCGGTGCCGCAGATGTGGACGTAGATGTCCTTTGGAACCGAGAAGTTCATGAACTCGCGCCGGAAGTGCTTCGCGCTGAAGACCTGCGCGGCCGGGACGACCTTGTCCTTCAGGATCTTCTGCCCGTGGTAAAGGTCGTGCAGGAACAGGTTCAGGGCGCTGATCCTCTGGACGAGGCCGGCCTCCAGGCGCGACCACTCCTGCGCGGGGATGATCCGCGGGATCAGGTCAAACGGGAAGATGCGCTCGGTGCCCTCGGCATCGTTGTAGACGGTGAAAGTGACCCCCCGCCTCAGGAAGGCCAGGTCGACCGCGGCGCGCCTCTGGTCGAACTCCTCGACCGAGAGCGAGCCCAGGCGTTCGCAGAGGAGGCGGTAATGGGGCCGCACGCTTCCGTCGGCCGCGTACATCTCGTCGAAGAATTCGCCTCGGTCGTAAGGGGTGTTTAGGAGCGACACGTGGGTTTTGTCTAGGTGGTCGCAAACGCTTCAGCAAGTCCCTTGCCAGACCCGCCCCGGCGACCGCCGCCGCGGGCGCTTACCTGCTGGAGGCCGGGAACTTGAACGGCATCTCCATCCTCACGTCGACGGGCCGGTCGTCCGCCGCCGTCGCGGGGTGGAACCTCCACTTGGCGAGCGCGGTGGCGCAGCGCCTGCCGATGTCGTCGTCCGTGGACTTCTCCACCTTGATGTCGATCACGGTTCCGTCGCGCTGGACGACGAACGAGAGCAGGGCCTCGGCGTTCATGTCGGCCTGGCCCGGGCTGAGGTCGGGCGCGGGCGACTCGTAGCTCACCGGGAGGGTCTTCACCTCGCTCGCCTCGAAGACCCTGTCCCTGCGCAGGAGGTGGGCCGTGACCTTGAGGGTCTGGCCCTCCGGAATGTCGCACGAGATCGGAGTGGGGTCGTAACCCGGCAGGGTCAGCTCGAACGAGGCCACCTTCGGCGTGAGGTCGTGCAGCACAAGGGGCGTCGAGCCGAGGCGCATCCCGTCCTTGTCGACCCAGGCGCCCGACGGGTCGCTCGCGAGCTCGAGCGAGCCGTCCAGGTACTTGGTCTCGACCGGGGTCGTGGCGCCCTTTGCGACCGTGGCGCTCTCGACGTGGTCGTGGCATCCGGGCCGGGAGTACGTCACAAAGTAGTCTCCGCGCTGAACGTCGGCGATCCTTGCGGGCGTCCGGCCGGTGTAGACGGGCTTGCCCGCCGGGTCGGCGGCCGAGCTCACCTGGAAGCCCAGGCCGTCCGGGCTGCTCGTTATCTCGAGCGAGCCATAGGAGGACTTGAGCTTGACCGTGCCCAGGTCCGTCGTCCTCGAGGAGCGGACCTCGGCGCTCAGCTCGACGGAGTCGTGACCTGCGAGCGCGATCCGGACGCGGTGCGTGCCGGGCGCGATCCCCTCGGCCCTGACCGGCGACGCCAGCGGCGCCGCCCCGTCGATCGAGACCGACGCGCCGGCCGGCGCCGTGGCGACGGCGATCGCCCCCGGGGGCACGGCGGGCCTCGGCGCCTGCGCGAACGCCGGCCTCTCGGGACGGGTGTCCTGCGCAGGGGTCGGGGCCACGGCGGCCGGGGCCTCGGGCTCCTTGGCGGGCGGCTCGGGCGGCTCGCTCCTCGCGAGAGCGGCCTCCCTCACGCGCACCTCGGCGAGGTGGTGAGCCAGCGCCTCCTGCTGCTCCAGGTCCCTCTCCTTGATCTTCTGCATCCGGTAGTCGAGGGCGACCGCGATCCCGGCGAAGACGAGCGCGCCGGCCGCGATGACCCCGACATAGAATCCCACCTTGCTCTTGGCCTCGGGCTGCTGCGGCTCCGCGGCCACGGCCGCCGCCGGCACCGAGGTCCTGATCGCGCCGGGCGCGCCCAGGACGGGGGCGGCGGCGGGCCTTCCGGTGGAGGCCGCGGGGAAAGGGAAGGCCGGCGGCAAGGCCGCGGAGCCGCCGTGCGCGGCGGCCGGCTCCGGGGGCGGCGCGAGCGCCGTCTGGGAGAACGCGGGGGAGGCCGGCGGCCGGACGGGCATGGGGGGGGCCGCGGGCCGGGCGGCCGGAGCGGGCGCCTCCGGCGCGGCGGCCGGCGCGGCGGCCGGAGCGGCCGCCTCCTGTTTCGGGGCCGCAGGCTGCTTGGGCTGCTTCAGGGCGATGGGCGGCGCGGGGCCCCCCTCGGGGGTCAGGACGGGCTTCGAACGGGCGGGCGCGGGGGCCGGCTCCTCGACGGGCGGGGGCTCCTCGACCGCTATGGGAACATCCGCCTCCGGGGCCTCCGCCTCGACCCACGCCGCGTTCCACGCCTCCTTGGCCCCGAGCCGCAGGCTCAGGAGCTCAAAGGCCCCGATCGACATGGGCGAGAACGACGCCTGCACGGCGTCATCCGAAAACGTCAGCCCAAAATAGCCCGCAAGAGCCTTCATGTCCGGGGCCCACGCCGACGCCCCCGCCGCCTTTGCCACCTCGCGGACGAACCAGGCCTGCTTGCCGGTAAGGCCGATGCAGGCGAGCTCGGGGGGGGCCTCCGCCTTTGGCAGCAGGGCCAGCGCCTGCCCGAGGCTTTCGCCCAGGATGGCGCCGACCCTCGGCCCGGGCTCCGAGAAGTCGTATCCCTCGTTGAAGAAGAGCCGCGCGCCCGCGCCCCTGAACTTGAGCTTGAGGGCGGCCTGCACGGCCTCGTAGACCGCGTTCAGGCCGATGGCGCACGGGGCCACCCCGGCGACCCCGCCGGCGGTGACCAGCAGCACGTGCGAGCGCTCCGACCCCAGGTCCCAGAGGGCGACGCAGCCCTTGCCGGCGGCGCGAAGCGCGCGCGCGATCGCCCCCGCCCGCGCGAACGCGGCCGGCGCGGCGCCGCCGGCGGGCACCCTGCACCGCTC
>Ga0074045_10000779_pt1 | contig 31209 bp, 32 predicted proteins | sample BogForMeECP23OM2_FD_94442 | JGI IMG/M metagenome (GOLD analysis project Ga0074045, IMG submission 94442) | Bog forest soil microbial communities from Calvert Island, British Columbia, Canada - Bog Forest MetaG ECP23OM2 | ecosystem: Environmental > Terrestrial > Soil > Wetlands ...
CGCCGTCATCGTCGGTGTCCTCCCCTGAGCCCGATCTAACCCGCCGAGCCCGCCTCAGAAGATAGGGGGTGGGTAATTACATCAGGACGCCTACGACACGACGAACCATCGCCACTATCCGGCGACGTTGCAGATGAGCGACAACAACAACCCGGCCGATACGTCGGCGACTGTTTCGTTCACCTTGACGGCTACGACGTCGCTCCAGCTTTTGCAGGGCCATATCTACTGGAAGTGCAATCAGACCAGCGACACGACGGCAAAATGGTACGCCATTCTCAACTCCAACACCCAGTCGCCTTTCAGCTCGATTGTCGGCTCCAACGCCGTGAACGGCGTCATCGGCTCGGATCATGTGGGCGTGTCCTATAGCAGCGGGACCTTCGGCACATGGCCGAATCCGGGGTCCGCGACCTCCTGGGTGGAAATGACGACGGGCACCGCAGCCACCATGGCTGTCTCCATTGCGAGCATCCCATGATCCGCGCCGCGCTCTGCGTCGCCGCCCTTGCGCTTGCGGGGCCGGCGCACGCCCAGCTTGGCCATGGAACGCTCGGCAAGTCGCAGCCGTCCCTTTATTGGGGCGCGGTCGCCGGCCCGACCGAAGTCCCGTATCAGAAGGACACCATAATTTTGGCGGCCATGTCGCGCGCTCCGGAATGGGCGAACGACGGCGTGTCGCAGATCGAAGTCGTGCTGCCGGACTTCATTTATGCCGGCACGGGATGGGCCGCGTCAGCCCCCATGTCGCGCCGAGATCCGCTCGTCTCCCGCGATCGCGTGGAGCGATCGGGCCACCGCGCGGCAAGCTGCCCGAGGGGCCGCCGCCTGTCCTGCAATGACATTCGAAAGGAACACCATGTCTGACGCATCGACCATCATACCTGCAGCGCCGGCGGTCGCAGCGCTCGCCCCGATTGTGCAAGCGATTGTCGCAACGGTCGTCTCAGGCGCCGTCACGTTTGGCGTTGCTCTGTTCACGCGTTGGACCGGGGTGGCCGTGCAAGCCGCTTACGCCGACGCCCTTCGCAAAGCTGCACAGACCGAAGCCGGCGCGCTCGTCGCGGAAGCGGCCGACAACCTATCGTCGAGGTCCATCCTTGTAACGTCGCCGCTTGTCGCCGCGGCGGCTGCGCGGATCGCGGCGGCGCTGCCGGAGGCCATGCAAGCCCTCGGCATGACGCCGGAAGCGCTGTCGAGGCTGGTCGCCGGCGAAATCGGCAAGCTCCAGGCGCAGGCGACCGCGATCCCCGTTCCTCCATCTGCCGGGTCTCCGAAAGCCTCGTAAGGCGCTGTCCGGGGGACTGACGCAGTCTCTCGGTCCGGCCCGGCGGTCCTTCTTCTTCCATCAGGAGCTTCCCATGCGTTCAGCAACGATTCTCGTCGTCTTGGCGTCGTCTCTGTCGGTTGCAGGCTGCAACACGATGACGCCGGCGCAGATCGCCAACGTCTCGTGCAGCGGTGCTGAAGCCGGCACCGCGGTGGCAGTGACGGTTACGACCGACGCCAATACGGGCGCCAACACAACCAAGGGCGCCGCGCAGGCCCAGCAGACCGCGAGCGCCATTCAGAAGGCCGTCGGCGACGCGTGCCCCATCATCGTCACAAGCGTCAACGCGTTGAACGCGGCCGCTCCAAGCGGTGGCGGAGCTGGGCAGTAAGCTCGCAGCCAGAAACACCGCTTTCGTAATGTCCTTAAGTCAGGAGGTCGTCGTGACGCCGGCGGAAAACGCTCCATGGGGACTGCTCGCATGGGCCGTCGTCGGCTTGGCGTCGATCGGCGCAAGTTGCGCGGCGTTTGTCTGGCGCCTCATGATGCGTCTGTATACGATCGAGATTGCTGTTGGCCAGCAATGGCGCGACTTGGACGCGGCGCAGTCGAAAGCCGAATCGGCCATGCTCCGCCTGGCGGAGCGGTTGGCGATGCTTCACGACGAGCACTACCGTTTGCGGGAGACTATCGGCGCGCTTCCGAATCGCACCGACATCCATGATCTCGAGCTTCGTCTGGGCGAACGTCTGGACTCGCTCGCGTCGCGCTTCGATCGGGCTCTTGATCCGAGAATGTCATGACGCGTGGTCAGGACTCGTTAGCCCTGTGACCGATTGCGCGCCGCAGAGATTCGGGTATCCGCGCTGGCCGATCACCGCGAATGGCTGCAACGAGCACCGTCGCCGTTACGAGTTCCTGGCCGTCGCGTGCAACGCGTTGATGAAACTCGAGCGATGCGCCTCGGATCCGCGACGCTCGGGTCTCGACATCGAGCCAATCGTCCATCAGCGCCGCGGCCCGGTACTCGATCTGAAGGCGTCGCACGGCGAACGTGACCGCATTGCTCGCCGCGAGTTCGCGGTGGGCGAAGCCGAAGCTACGCAACCACTCGGTTCGACCCCGCTCAAGGAACCGGAGGTACGAGGCGTGGTAAACTCTGCCCGAGAAATCCGTGTCCTCGTAATACACTCTAATGTTAATAAGTCCAGTTGACTTGTCCGACACGTTCTTCCGCTCCAGTGGGAAACCAAGCACTTGTAGCTTGCTGGGCTTCTCACCGAATGTGAGGCCGGAAGCGGGACGCCCATCCGCTTTGACGGTTAACCCAGCCGATGCTATCCGCAAATGATGCGAGTTGTCTTCATGGGCGCCCCGGAATTTTCTGTTCCGACACTGCGTCAAATCGTCAGAAGCGGGCGCCGCGTCGTGGCCGTTTATACCCGGGCGCCGAAACCGGGCGGCCGCCGTGGCCTGGAAATCCGGAAGACGCCAGTTCATGAAACGGCAGAATCGTTGGGAATTCCGGTCCACACGCCGGCATCGCTGAAGACCGAGGAGGCCCAAGCGGCGTTCAAAAGCCATGGGGCCGATGTCGGACTCGTCATTGCCTATGGCCTGCTGTTGCCTCCGGCGATCCTGACCGCGACCCAATTTGGCTGCCTCAACCTGCATGGATCTCTCCTCCCGCGATGGCGCGGCGCCGCTCCAATCCAGCGGGCGATCATGGCCGGAGATCCTGCAACCGGCGTCGACCTCATGCGTATGGAGGAGGGATTGGACACTGGCCCGATCGCCCTGCGCGAGGTCGTCCCCATTCGACCGCAAGACACCGCCGGGGATCTGGCGAATCGCCTGGCGCAGATCGCGGCCCAAATGGCCATTCGCGGGCTCAACGCTCTGGAGTCCGGAAGCCTGGAGTTCACCGAGCAGGCGAGCGTCGGCGCCTGCTACGCGCGCAAGATCGATAAGGGCGAAACGGAAATCGACTGGACGCGCGACGCCGAAGCCGTTCGCAATCATATCCATGGTCTTTCGCCTGCGCCCGGCGCCTTCTCCAATCTCGTCATCCGGGACAAGGTTGAGCGCATCAAGATCTTGCACGCGGAAACGGCGAGCTCGGGTGGAGCCCCGGGAACGGTCCTGGACAAAGCCATGACGGTCGCCTGCGGCAAGGGCGCGATCCGCGTCTTGCAAGGCCAGAGGTCCGGCCGCACAGCCCTCTCAGGCCGCGAGCTCATGCGCCGCGAGTCTTTGCTGGCCGGGTCGGTCTTCAAGCGGTCCGAAGCATCTTTATCCGAGACCTGATCGCGGCGCGAAGCTCGTCCTTGCTGGATTCGGCCGCGCGCAGGATCTGGCCGGCTCGGAAGAAATCGAGCAGGCCGAACTGCTCAACTTTGGGTCGAATGAGAATGTCCGGCGGCCTGTGCCTGATCTTTTGCGCTGTGATCGCGCCCTGCATGATTTGGGCGGCGCCGAACATAGACTCGAGCGGGGTCGGTGCGCGGCGCGCACGGGACCGCCTGCCGAAAGTGACGTCGACGGCGATCACGATGTCGGCGAGGTCGAAAAGGTGATCGTACGGGAGCGGATTCACCGCGCCGCCGTCGATCAGCAGACTGCCTTCGCTTTCGACCGGCCGAAACAGTCCGGGAATCGCCATTGAGCCCGCCACGGCCGACGTCAGGGGTCCAGACTGGAATACGGCCTCATTGCGAGCCGAATAGTCCGTCGCGACGACGATTGTCCTGATCGCGAGGTCCTCGAACGCTGCCGGTACACCCCGCGGCCAGAACAACTCGAGAAAGATCTCGGGATCGAGCAGTACGGGGTTGCCGCGCCCACGCAGCACGAGATCGGCGAAGCGACCTACTCTCGCTCGAAGCAACTTTCCCATCACATTCGAGCGGTTGCGGAGAACCTTCAGGACGTGACTACGAATGTCGCGAGCCTCCAGTCCGGCGGCGTAGGCGGCGCCCACGACAGCCCCCATCGAGGTTCCAGCAATGGCGGTTGGACGAATGCCGAGCTCGTCGAGCGTTTCCAAAGCGGCGACATGAGCGATTCCCCGCGCGCCGCCGCTGCCGAGCGCGATCGCTACCGTCGGACGCTCCGGGCCCGTGACAAGATCACGCATCGCCATCAGGAGTTGTGTCCGCGTTCGCGAGCGACGGCGCGCCAACCGATATCGCGGCGACAGAACCCTCCGGGCCAGTCGATGCGGTCGACCGCCGAATAAGCGCGGCTCTGCGCTTCGCTCACAGTGCGGCCAAGCGCCGTTACTGCCAATACGCGTCCCCCGTCGGCAAGGATCGCGTCGCCCTCGCGGCGCGTGCCAGCCTGCAAGACCACGACGCCCGGCATGCGCTCTGCCTGCTCAATTCCCGAAATCCGCGTGCCCCTCAGGGGCTCGCCCGGATAGCCGCGTGCAGCCATGACGACCGTCAGCGCCGCATCGGCGCTGAAGTGTGGTGCAATGCGCGGCAAGGCGCCTTTCGCAGAGGCCTCGAGCAATCGCGGTAGGTCGTCCGTCAGGCGCTCGATGATCGCTTCGGTCTCCGGGTCGCCGAACCTGACGTTGAACTCGATGAGCTTCGGCCCGTCCTTCCCGATCATTAAACCCGCAAAGAGCACGCCACGAAACGGCGTGCCGCGCACAGCCATGCCGCGCACGGTCGGCATGACGATTTCGCGCATGACTCGATCGCTCATCTCCGGTGTCATGATCGGCGGCGGCGAATAGGCGCCCATGCCGCCCGTGTTGGGGCCCGTATCGCCTTCCCCTACGCGCTTGTGGTCTTGAGCGCTCGCAAACGGAGTCGCCGCGGCGCCGTCGCAGAGGGCGAAGAACGACACCTCTTCGCCATCGAGGAATTCCTCGACAACCAACCCGGCGCCAGCAGATCCAGAGTCAGGCAGCAACGTGTCGACGGCCGCTTCTGCCTCCTCGATTGTCGCAGCGACAACCACGCCCTTGCCGGCCGCCAGTCCGTCGGCCTTCACAACGATTGGCGCGCCTCGGTCTCGAATGTAAGCCCTCGCGTCCTCGCGGTTCCGAAAGCGGCTGTACTCGGCGGTTGGAATGCCGAACTCGCGGCAGAAGTCCTTGGCGAAACCCTTCGACCCCTCGAGTTGGGCCGCGGCGCGCGATGGGCCGAAACAGGCAATGCCTTCCCTCGCCAAATCGTCCACGATTCCCGCCACGAGGGGCGCCTCCGGCCCAACCACGACGAGATCGATTTCTTCCTGTCTGCAAAGGGCGATGACTTGGCCGTGGTCCATGAGGTCCACAGCGCGGGTGCGAGCAACGGCCGCACAACCAGGATTGCCAGGAGCAACGATCAATTTGCCGACTTCCCGCGACCGGGCGCAGGCGCGGGCCAGCGCATGTTCGCGCCCGCCTGAACCCAGTATCAAGACATTCATTCGGACGTTCCGCATGGATTGGCAGCCTGACGGCTGCACGCGCACAGACTGGCCGGGCCAGCCTTCGCGATCAAGTGACTCGCGCCCTCGCGCTGCGTGAAAGGCTTGCGGGTCGCGACGCCTTGCGCGACGCCGGCTTGCATAGCATTGTTCGCCCGCGTGGTTTTCCGAACTGGCCGCATCTCATGAAATCTTTCGCCATCGCGCCGACCAACGGCAAGTGGGTCGCCTTGCAAAGCCATCAAACGTGGCTCAATCAGCAAGCCGAGGCGTTGTTCGCCTTCTATGAGCGCAACATCGTCAATCCGCTCGGCGGATTTTACGATCTCGACGATAGGGGTCACCCGACCGCTCCCGGCTATGGGGCCGGAGGGGCGCCAGCGCGCTACCTCTTCGCGACGACGAGAATTGTTCACGCCTTTTCGATCGCCCACCTGATGGGCCGGCCCGGCGCCGACGTCATCGTCGACCATGGCATGAATTTCCTTTGGAACGGCCACCGCGACGAGGAGTGTGGCGGATACTTCTGGGGGGTTGGTTACGAGGGACCAGTGGACAGCGTCAAGCAGGCGTATGGTCACGCGTTCGTCCTTCTCGCCGCCTCGAGCGCGAAAGTCGCTGGCCATCCGGACGCCGAGCGCTTGCTCGCGGACGTTTCCACGGTCATTCGAGACCGGTTCTGGGAAGAGCGGTTTGGAGCCGTCGCGGAGGAATTCACAAGGGATTGGCGTCCCTTCGATTCCTATCGCGGGCAGAACTCAAACATGCACCTGACCGAGGCCCTGATGGCGGCCTTCGAGGCGACCGAAGATTCGAGCTATCTTCGCATGGCGGAGCGCGTCGCCGCACGAATCGTCGATGCCAACGCCGCCGCGCATCATTGGCGGCTTCCGGAGCATTTCACCTCAGACTGGCGAGTCAACAGCGATTACGCCGGCAGCCCGATGTTCCGGCCTTACGGCACGACGCCCGGACACTCGCTGGAGTGGTCCCGTCTCCTGCTTCAGATCTGGGAACTTGGGGAACGAAAGCAGGATTGGCTACGGGACGCGTCCAAGTCGCTCTTCGCCCAGGCGACGACGGACGGATGGGACCGCGTCCTGGGCGGCTTCTATTACACGCTCGACTGGGACGGACAGCCGCGAATTCGCGACCGATACTGGTGGCCCTGCTGCGAAGGCATCGGCGCCGCAGCCTTTCTCAACGCCATCTTCGGCGACTCGCTTTATGAGGATTGGTACCGTCGGATCTGGAGCTTCGTGGCGACTCGTTTCATCGACAGGCGATACGGAGGCTGGCGAGCCCAGGTGGACGACGCCCCGAGGCCGAATTCAGACCCCTTCTTCGGCAAGAACGATATTTATCATTCGCTGCAGGCCTGCCTGATTCCGACGCTTCCGACGACCGGCAGCGTGACGCGCGGGCTGATCGAGCGCATCGAGCGATCGTCGAATCCGGCGGCTTGATTTTTCTTCACGAATCCGGCACTCGCACGGCGCGCGTTTCCGTAGGGCCACATGTCCTGCGGAAGGGGGCGTTAACTGCGCGTTTATGCGAACGTTAGACCATATGCGATGGGGTTCGAACTCTCGGACCTTGGTCAAGGGCGAGTTATGGCGTTGTCGACAATCTTTCAGTCCGCGATGGTCGCGTCTCTTAGCGCCGTTATGTCCATCTCGTTCTCGGGCGGCGTCTCCGCACAGGAGCCGATCACGTTCGTCATCGCGGCGGCTCCAGGCTACGGCGTTGAGGACTGTCTCGCTGAAGGCGGCGAGTGCGGCCATGTCGTCGCCGACGCCTGGTGCGAGGCTCATGGACGTGGCACAGCGCTGAAGTTCGGCCGTTCCGACGAGGGCGTCACCGATCCGCCGGCGACGATGCGGCCGTATTTCATCACTTGCGGCGACTAAGTAAAGCTAGCGAAGATAATCCGCGCACTTTGGGACGTCGCCGGCGCCCGCTGTCCAGGGCTGAATCGGCACCGTCGAGGTTGAATTTTTCGGCGAACCTTCAACAAGCTTGTCGCTATAGGTCATGTAAACAAGTATATTTCGCTTCGTGTCGCATCCTCTCACGATCTGCATCGTCTTAAAGAAAATGGAACGACGCTCGCTGAAGACGACGTCTCCTTGAGAGAATTTGTCCTTAAACTTGATCGGCCCATATTGCCGACACGCAAGCGAAATATCCGACGTCTGCTCCGCTAATCCAAGCGCACCGGTCAGGCCGCCCTTCTCGGGCGTCGTGTAGTGACAGGCGACGCCGTCCACAACAGGATCATCGATGCCGTAGACGGCAAGTTTGTCGTTCGGGGTCAGAAGCTTGAAAGTGGTCGACTTACGAAAAATCAAATCCGGATCGAGCGAGTCCGCTCGGACAGGCGACAATGCCAACAGCACGGCGAGAACGACGGTGGCTTGCTTGACCGGTATCGACACCTCGGATCCCCAACTACATGACTCCGAGCAGCATAGAAGGCTTGCGCTCCGCCGCCAACTGACGCAGCGCCGCCCTTTTTTTGCCCCAATTATACAGCATATTTTTGTGCATTATCCCGCAAAGGAACAGGGAGGTCCCTGCTGGCGCGAAGCCACTTTGGCAGGCATAGTACGCGCTTGGGCGGCCGCGGGGGATCTTGGTGGCCCGGGCGCCAGGAACGACGGGGCTTGCGTGTCCAGACGATTCACGACTGCCGTCGCCTCTGACGACCGAGGCATGCAGCGGCTCGACGCCTGGACGCGCACCTACGCGCCGCTTCCCGGCATCCCTGACGAGTTCGTCGACGCCGACGGCCGGTTCCGTCCGCACTGGCGACGCATGCTCTCGGCTTTCGCCGCCTTCGACCCGAGCGAGATGCGGCAGCTTTTTGCCGCGGCGGACCGCCGGATCCGCAACCGGGGCCTCTCCTACCGCGTGGCGGGTGAAAAAGACGAGCGCGCCTGGCCGATCGGCCGGATGCCGCTGCTGATTACCGAGGCCGAATGGCGCGAAATCGCCGAAAGCGTCTGCCAGCGCGCCGAACTAGTCGAGAGGGTTCTGGCGGACGTCTATGGCGGCGGCGGCTTGATCGCCAGCGGCGCTCTTCCGGCCGCTGCAATCACCGGATCGGTGGATTATGTCGCCGCCATGCGCGGGGTAACGCCCCCGGGCGGACGGTGGCTGCGCCTGTACGCCCTCGACATCGGCCGCGGCCCCGACGGAGGGTGGTGGGTGCTGGGCGACAGAACACAGGCGCCGTCGGGCTGCGGCTACGCCCTGGAGAACCGGCTCGTCGTCTCACAAGCGTTCTCAGGTCTCTATTCACAGCTGAATGTCCAGCGGCTGGCGCCCTTTTTTCGCGCGCTCGGGGCGGGCCTCAAATCGGCCGGTCAACGCTCGGAACCTCGAATCGCGATCCTCAGTCCTGGCCCGCTGAGCCTCACCTATTCTGAGCAAGCCTACCTTGCGCGCTATCTCGGCTTTCTGCTGGTCGAGGGCGATGATCTCGTCATGCGCGAGGGGCGGGTATTCGTCCGCACCATCGCCGGCCTGAAGCGCTGCGACGTCATCTGGCGCCACATCGACGCGGACTGGTGCGATCCTTTGGAATTGAATGCGTCGTCGCGCATCGGCGTCCCGGGAATGTTTGAAGCGATCCGGCAGGACGGCGTCGCGGTCGAAAACATGCCGGGAACCGGCTTCATCGAATCGCGCGCCATGCTGGCCTTCCTTCCCGCGCTGGCGCGCAAGCTTCTCGGACAGGACCTGCGCATGCCGAACACCGCGACGTGGTGGTGCGGCCAGCCCCAGGAGCGCGAACGCGTCCTCGATGAATTCGACTCGATCTCGATCGCGCCGGCTTTCGGCAACGAATTGCCTGGAATGACAGGACGCTCGAGCGTCATCGGCGAGGAACTCTCCGTCGGCGAAAGAGGTCGCCTGCGGGACGCGATCGCTACGCGCGGCATGGACTTCGTCGGGCAGGAGGTCGTCCGCCTGTCGACGACGCCCCGATGGGTCGAGGACGGCCTCGAACCCCGCCCCTTCGTCCTGCGCGTCTATTGCGCCGCAACCCCGAAGGGCTGGCGGGTCATGCCCGGCGGCTTCTGCCGAATCTCCGATCGGTCCGACGCGCGCGCCGTGTCGATGGGAGACGGCGTCGAATCCGCTGACGTTTGGGTTCTCGCGGAAGACCCGGTGGAAGTCTCGAGCCTGCTGCCGAGCCCGGACAGCGTGCGCATCACGCGGCTCCTCGGCAATCTGCCGAGCCGGGCCGCGGACAACCTGTTCTGGTTCGGACGCTATCTGGAGCGGGCGGAGGCGACGTTGCGGGTTGTGAGGTGCCTCGCCGCCCGCTCCGTCGACCCAGACGCCCCGATGCGCGTCGGACGTCAGGCGCTCGACCGGCTGATGGGGGTGCTGGTTGGATGGGGCGCCGTCGACGCGACGACCCTGAAGGAGGGCGCCGCCGCGGCCAGCGACCAGGGACTGCGCGATGCGAACCGCCATGGCTCGGCGTTGTCGCTCGCGCGCTCGGCGCGCACGGCCGCGTCGGTGATTCGGGAGCGACTGACCTACAAAACCTGGGAACTGATTGGCCAGTTGGAGAGCGCGATTGATGTCGCCGCCGACCGTCCGCTTACTGCCGGGGAAATCGTCGACCTGACGGACGAGGGCTTGACCGTGATCGCTGCCCTGTCCGGACTGTTCGACGAGAACTTCAATCGCGGCGCCGGCTGGGTGTTCTACGTCATGGGGCGGTGCGTCGAGCGCGGAGCGAACACTTGCCGGCTGCTGCGGCAATTCGCAGGCGGCGACGCCACGGAGCAGACGCTCAGCGTCATGCTGGACATGATCGACTCGCAGATCACTTACAGCTCCCGCTATCTGGTCGGCGTCGCCCTCGCGCCAGTGCGCGACATGGCGCTTCTCGACCCGTTCAATCCGCGTTCGGTCGCCTCTCAGGTCAATCGCATCGACGAAGGCATCGCGACGCTGCCAGTGCTGCGGCGCGACGGGATCCTCGAGGAGCCGCGCAGGCTGACGACGCTGCTTCGCGCCGAACTGGCGACTGAACGGGCCGAGAGCCTGGATGATTCGAGAATATTAGGCGTCGAACAGCGTCTGTTGGCGCTGGCGAACGCGATCGCGGCGCGATACTTCCTGCAGGGCGCCGCCCACGGCCGGGCGGAAAAGATCACGGGTCTCGCGTGAACTACAACGTCACCCACGTCACACGTTACACTTACGGAGCCACGGTCGAGCTGACGACCGGCATCCTGCGCCTGAAGCCGGTTTCTCGCGACGGCCAGTTCCTCGAGCGCTTCAGCCTCAAGACCGAACCTCCGTGTTTGCCGCCAAGCGAACGCGTCGACGCCTTCGGCAATGCTGTGCTGAGCCTCAGGATCGAGAAACCGCATCGTGAGTTGATCGTGGAAGCGATGTCGCGAGTGCATCTCGACCGTCCGGCGGTGCTGGAGCTGTCGCCGCCGTGGGAGACGGTCGCCGCGGAGGCGCTGATCGCGCCGTCGCTTGCGTCCGACTGCCCTGCGATAGGCCTCTATCCATCCCGCGCGCTGTCGCTTTTCGACGAGGCCACGGCCTACGCGCGAAAGAGTTTCACTGCAGGACGCCCGGTTTACGAGGCGGCGATGGACTTGGCGCGGCGGATCCGCGCCGACTTCGCCTACGATCCCGGCTCTACGGAAGTCAGCACGCCCGCTCAGGTCGCATTCGAGCATCGCCACGGCGTCTGCCAGGACTTCGCCCACATCATGATTGCGGCTCTGCGCGGCCTGGGGCTGCCAGCCCTCTACGTCAGCGGCTACATTCGCACAATTCCGCCGCCCGGCAAGGATCGGCTCGCCGGCGCCGACGCCTCGCACGCTTGGGTGTCGCTGTGGTGCGGCTCGTCAATGGGGTGGACGGACTTCGATCCGACCAACGCGCTCGCCGTGCACAACGATCATGTCGAGGTCGCCCGGGGCCGCGACTATTCGGACGCCTCACCGATCGAAAGCATGGTCCTCTCACACGGAAGCCATCAACTCGAAGTCGAGGTCGATGTCGTTCCGATCTGAAGGCGTCCTCGGCTGGCGGCGCGCGAGCGAACGTGCTTAAAGGCCGACCGCCGAAGAGGGATCCTGCAATATGGCCGATCATACCATCCCGCATTTCCATAATGATCTTGGGGTTAATACGATCAAGGTTCGGGTGCGAGAGTTCATGTGCACGGGCGCGAAGCCGCCGTTCGATCACCCGCATATCTTCATCGACATGGGATCGGACGACGAGGCGATCTGCTCCTATTGCTCGACGCGCTACGTCTATGACGGCGCCTTGAGCGGAATCTGCGCGCCGCCGGAGTGCGAACTGAAGGCCGCGGCGTGAGTCCAGTGACCAGGCGCGCGATCGTCGCCGGCGCCGGCGTCGGCGGTCTGGCGGCGGCGCTGGCCGTGTCGAAAGCGGGTCTCGACGTCACGATCTACGAGCGGACCGAAGCGCTCGAGGAATTCGGTGCCGGGCTTCAACTCACCCCGAACGCGACCCGCGTGCTGGCGAGGCTCGGCGCGCTGGAAGCGGTCCGCGACGTCGCGATGGTCCCGGACGCCGTCTCTGCGCTGCGCGGCTCGGATGACGCCGTCCTGATGCGCCTTTCCCTGGAGGACGCGGAGCGCCGGTGGGGAGCGCCCTATCTTGCCCTGCACCGTGCAGACCTGCAGCAGGCTCTGGCCCGGGCGACGGAGCGCAAGAATATCCGGCTGCGACTAGGATCGACCGTGTCGAACGTTACGGCCGGCGAGCGGGTGGACATCGAAGTGACGCAACGGGCGGCGACCGTCGAAGAGGGCGCCGATCTGCTGATTGGCGCCGACGGCTTGCGATCGCGGATACGCGAGAAGTTCGCCAGGGGAACAGACGGCCTTGCCTTCACCGGGCGCGTCGCGTTTCGCGCGACAATCCCTGCGGGCCTCGTCGAGCCCCGCTGGAAGCAGGCTCGCGTCGTCCTGCGCCTCGGACCCAACGCGCATTTGGTGCACTATCCCTTGCGCGGCGCCTCCGTCGTCAATGTCGTCGCGGTGATCGAGGAATCGTGGCGCTTCGGCGAGACCGAGCATCCTTGGGACGGCGTCGCCGACCGCCCGACGCTCGAGCGCGCCTTCGCCAGTTGGTCGTCCTCGACCCGCAAGCTCATTGCCTCGGCCACGAACTGGCGCGCCTGGCCGCTCTACGCGCGCCCGGCGCTCGGTTCGTTCGCGCTCGGCCGCATCGCGCTGCTGGGCGACGCCGCCCACCCCATGGTCCCCTTCCTCGCACAAGGCGCAGCACAGGCAATCGAGGACGCCGGCGTGCTCGCCGCGGCGCTTGCGGAGATCGACGACGTTCCTCAGGCGCTCGCAACCTATTCGCGCGCACGCGTTTCGCGTGCAACGCGCATTCAGGCCGAGGCGTTGCGGCAAGGCCGGATCTATCATCTGAAAGGCGCAATGGCCGTCGCGCGCGACGCCACGATGCGCCTCGTCGGGCCGCGGCGCCTCAGCGCGCGCTACGACTGGCTTTACGGCGCCTGACGGTTCAGCGGCGACGCGCCGGCGCGGGTCAGGACCAGCACGGCGCCGCCAGCGAGCAGCCCCCAGAACGCTCCGCCGACGCCGTAAATCGTGACGCCGGAGCCGTGACGAGAAAGGTGACCAGCGCCGCCTCGCGCTCCTGGCTGTCCGCGAGCGCGTTATGCACCGCGGATCCGAACGGATTGAGCAGCGCGAGGCCGGCGACCGCCTCGACGAGAATCGGCGCTCCGGACACGAAGGCCGTCACGGCGCCGGCGAGCAGCCCGAATATGACGTAGGTCGCCCCGGCAGTCGCCGCGGCGATCCAGCGCTTTGCCGGATCGGCCGAAGCGTCGGGGGAGGCGCACAGCGCAGCCGTGATCGAGCTCAGATTCACCGCATGACCTCCGAACGGAGCCGCGGCCAGGCTGAAGGCGCCCGTCGTCCACACCAGCCGGCCCGGATCGGGGCGGTAGCCATAAGCTCCGAGAACGGCCAGGCCCGGAAGGTTCTGCGAAGCCATGGTGACAATGAACAAGGGTGCAGCGATGCCGACGATCGCTCCCAATGAGAACGTCGGCGCAACGAACTCGGGACGCGGGTTATCGTCGCCAGGTCGAAACCCGCGGCCGGGCCGCTTGCGGCGATCACCAGCCCGTCGACGAGCGCGGCGAGCGGCGTTGCGTAGGTCCTTTTCCACCGCGACACGATCAGCCACGCCAGCACAATGAGCGTCGCGCTAAACGGCGCCTCGATCAGCGCGGCGATCGGCTTGAGGCAAAGGCCGAACAGAACGCCGGCCAGCATGGCGTTGGCGAGCGGCCCGGGAATTGCGGCGACGAGACGCGCGAACGGCCGGAAGAGCCCGGCGGAAATCAGAAGGAGCCCGACGACGAGAAAGGCGCCGACCGCGGCCGGAAATCCCCCCGGCGCTGCGCCGGTCGCAGCCAGCAGGGCCGCGCCGGGGGTCGACCAGGCGGCGGACACGGGCATGCGCGACGCGAGGCTCAGCACAATGCCGGCAACGCCCATCGCGATCGATAAAGCCATCAGGCCGGACGCGGCCTCGGCGTCCGTCGCGCCGACGGCGGTGAGACCCTTGAGGATGACGGCGAAGGATGACGCGAACCCGACAAAGGCGGTGACGACGCCTGCGGCGATCGGCTGCGCAACGGATCTTGAAGTCATCAGCGTCAGCCCGGCTGCAGATCGAATCGATTCATCTTACGGAAAACCGGTCCCTGCGGGAATGCGCCGACCGGCGGCGACGCTCACCGCAGGATCTGCCGCAGGAAGAGCTTTGTCCGCTCATGCTGGGGATGGTCGAAGAACGGGTCCGGCGCATTGATCTCGACGATCTCGCCGTTGTCCATGAATACGACCCGATCCGCGATCTGCCGCGCAAAGCCCATTTCGTGGGTGACGACGATCATCGTCATGCCATCCTGGGCGAGCGCAGTCATCGTATCCAGCACTTCCTTGACCATTTCGGGATCGAGCGCTGAGGTCGGCTCGTCGAAGAGCATGATCTTCGGGTTCATGCAGAGAGCGCGCGCGATGGCGACCCGCTGCTGTTGGCCGCCGGACAGCTGGCCCGGATACTTTCCGGCCTGTTCCGGAATCTTCACTCGGGCGAGCAGTTTCATCGCGAGGTCCTCGGCTTCGCGCTTCGGCATGCGTCGAACCCAGATCGGCGCCAGCGTGCAGTTCTCGAGAACCGTCAGGTGCGGAAACAGGTTGAAGCTCTGAAAGACCATGCCGACTTCGCGCCGCACCTCGTCGATCCGCTTGACGTCCGGCGTCAGCTCCACCCCGTCGACCACGATCGATCCGCGGTGATGCTCCTCGAGCCGATTGACGCAACGGATGAGCGTCGACTTCCCCGAGCCGGAAGGGCCGCACACGACAATGCGTTCCCCGCGCCGCACCGTCAGGTTGATGTTGCGCAGGGCGTGAAACGCGCCGTACCACTTGTGGACGGCCACGAATTCGACCGCGGCCTCGAGGGTCTCTGTCGACGCTGAAGCCCTCATCGCTTGCGCCCCCTGGCGAGCGTGCGCTCGACGGTGGCCGAATAGCGGGCCATGCCATAGCAGAAGACGAAATAGAACATTCCGGCGAAGACGTAGCCGGTCGCCATGATGGTCGGACCGCTCCAGACCGGGTCCTTGAAAGCGTTGTTCATCGCCTCGAGGAAATCGGTGATGCCGACGATCGACACCAGCGTCGTATCCATGAACAGCCCGACAAAATTGTTGACGATCCCTGGGATGACCATCGTCAGCGCCTGCGGCAGAATCACAAGAGCCATCATGCGGGGATAGTTGAGGCCGAGCGCCATCGCGCCTTCGTATTGGCCGCGGTTCAGCAATTGGAGGCCGCCGCGAACCTCCTCGGCCATATAGGCGGCCGAGAACAGCGCGATGCCGACCAGCGGCCGCAAGAACCGGTCCGGCGTCCAGGCCTCGGGGAGGAACAGCGGCAGCATCGTATTCGCCATGAACAGGACGGTGATGAAGGGCACGCCGCGCACGAACTCGATGAACAGGACGCTCGCCAGCCGCACGGCCGGCAATTCCGAGCGCCGCCCGAGCGCGAGCAGGACGCCGAGCGGCAGGGAAAAGACAATCCCCACCAGCGCCGTCAGCAGCGAGACAAAAATGCCGCCCCAGAGCAGCGTATCGACCACAGGCAAGCCGACCGTCGGCGACCCGCGCAGCAGGAAGAAGGCTGCGATCGGATAGACGACGAAAAAGAGGAGCGCGCCCCACGCCCGCTTCGGCGCCGACGGCCAGATAAGCCAGGCGATCAGCCCGGCGCCGGAGGCTTCGACGACGTCGACCCGCCAGCGCTCCGCAACCGGATAGGAGCCGAAGCGAAGGTAGTCGAGCTTGGCCGCGACAAAAGCCCAACACGCGCCATCCTGATTTTGCCGACAGAGGACGCCGTCCGGGGCGCTCCAGACCGCGTTCACCGTCGCCCACCGGAAGAGCGGCGGCAGCAGCCACGCCGCCAAGGCCACGAAGACGAAGGTCGTCAGGCTGGAGCCCAGCGACGAGAAGAGGTTCGACCTCGCCCAGGCGAGCGCCCCGCGGGAAAAGGTCGGCGGCGGATCCAGAGGCTCCGGCCGCGCTCTGACGAAGGCGATCGCGTCCGACACTCAGCGCTCCTTCAACGCGTGACGGGCGTTGTAGACGTTCAGCGCGACCGCCACCGCGATCGAGATGGCGAGATAGACCGCCATGGTGATCGCCATGACCTGCACCGCCGCCTGCGTCTGGTTCAGCACCGTCCCTGCGAAAATCTGAACGAGGTCCGGATATCCGACGAAAACCGCGAGCGAAGAGTTCTTGACGAGGTTGACATATTGCGAGGTCAGCGGCGGGACGATCAGGCGCATCGCCTGGGGAACGACGACCAGCCTGTCCGCCAGGCCCCGGTGCAATCCGAGCGCCGCGGCCGCCTCGACCTGCCCGTGCGCCACCGCCTGCACGCCGGCGCGGACGATCTCGGCGATGAAGGCCGCTGTGAACGTGACGAGACCGAAGACCAGCGCCGCAAGCTCGGGGATCACGGGAATCCCGCCTCGCAGATTGAAGCCCGAGAGCTTGGCCACATCGAGCGCGAAAGGAGCGCCAAAGCCTGCGATCGCCATCGCAGGCAATCCGATCAGCAAGCCAGCTGAGACCCACCCGACGGGCGCCTGCGCCCCCGTCAGTTCTTGCCGACGCCGCGCCCAATGGCGGTAGAGGAGAGCTGCGAGCGCGGCTGCGCCGGACGCAGCCGCGAACCATGGCGCGCCGGACAGAGGAACCGGAGCAGGCAGGAAAAGACCGCGGTTGTTGAGAAAAACGAGTCCGCCGACGCTGATCGACTGACGGGGCCCGGGCAGCGATTTCAGAACGGCGTTGTACCAGAACAGCAATTGCAGCAGCAGCGGTATATCACGCATAATATTAGTATATAGAAGCGCGGATCGCGACAGAAGCCAGTTCGGCGACAGGCGCGCGAGGCCGACGGCGAAACCCAGCAGCGTCGTGAGCGGGATTCCGATGGCCGCGACGAGCAGGGTGTTGGCGAGGCCGACCCAGAAGGCCTGCCCGTAGGTCGACACGCCCGAATAGGGGATCAGGTGCAGGTTGATGTCGAAGCCCGCGACCTGGCTCCAAAAGCCGAAGCCCATCGGAATGCCGCGGGCCGCCATGTTCACATAGGCGTTATAGGCGCCGCCGATCAGCAATGCGCCGAGGACCGCGATCAACAATCCCTGGTAGAAGAGGCCCCGCACACGCGGGTCGTTCAACAGCGCTGCGTTCACGGCGTCCCTCAGTCCGACAGCTCAAGTCGCCTGCCGATGCTGACGGACCCTACTCCCACGCGCAAGCCGTTGCATCGCGGGCGTTGCATCGCGGGCGCACCCATAGAATCAAAGAATCGAAAGAGGCCCCGCAAGACGTTCAGAAGGCTCGAAACCGACTCGAAAATGGCAGGAGCGCGCCAACGCGCCAGGCCGGTCCGTTCGGATCACCACATGTCGAGGGCGACGCGCGCCTCGTCGGACATGCGGCTCTGATCCCATGGCGGATCGAACACCATGTTGACCTTCACCCCCGCGACGCCCGGCACGACCCCGACGGCGTTCTCCACCCAGCCCGGCATTTCGCCAGCAACCGGACAGGCCGGGGCCGTGAGGGTCATGTCGATGGCGACGAATCGGCCGTCGTCGATGTCGACGTTGTAGATGAGCCCCAACTCGTAGATGTCGGCGGGGATCTCCGGATCGTAAACCGTCTTCAGCGCGGCCACGATCGCCTCGGTCAGCGCTTGCAGTTCCTCCGCCGTCATCTGCGACGGCGGCTTCGGCTTCAGAGCGGCCGGCTGCTGCGAAGCGGCAGCGGTGGGCGCGTCATTCATCCCACGGTCTCCTACGCGAAGAGTTTCTGGGCGCGATCCAGGGCGTCGGCGAGCGCGTCGACTTCTTCGAAAGTATTGTAGAGGGCGAAGGAGGCGCGGCAAGTCGACGTCACGCCGAACCGCTGCAGAAGCGGCATGGCGCAATGCGTTCCCGCGCGCACCGCAACACCGGAGCGGTCGATCAGCGTCGCGATGTCGTGCGCATGGGCGCCCTCCATGGTGAAGGACAGGATCGGACCCTTGCCCGTGGCCGTGCCGATGATTCGCAGCGAGTTGATCCTGGAAAGCCGCTTGTGCGCGTAGGCGCTCAGCGCCTCCTCGTGCGCGCGAATCCGAGCCCGGCCGATCCCTTTCATGTAATCGAGCGCAGCGCCGAGCCCGATCGCCTGGACGATCGGCGGCGTGCCGGCCTCAAACCGATACGGCGGACGGTTGTAGGTGACCGTGTCGCGCGTCACCTCCTCGATCATCTCGCCGCCGCCAAGGAACGGCGGCAAAGACTCGAGCAGTTCGCGCTTGCCGTATAGGACGCCGATGCCGGTCGGCCCATAGAGCTTGTGGCCGGTCACCGCATAAAAGTCCGCATCGAGATCGCGGACGTCGACGTCGAGATGGACGGCGCCCTGCGACCCGTCGACCAGAACCTTGACTCCGCGCGCATGCGCGATTCTGATGATCTCCTTGATCGGCGGCGCGGTGCCGAGAACGTTCGACATTTGCGTGATCGCGACGATCTTTGTCCGGCCGCTCAGCGCCTTTTCGAAAGCCTCAAGCGAGAACGATCCGTTGTCGCCGACGTCGATCCAGCTTAAGGCGGCGCCCTTCCGCTCGCGATGGAAGTGCCACGGGACGATGTTGGAATGGTGCTCCATGACGCTGAGGGCGATCTCGTCACCCGCGCCAATATGCTTCAGGCCGAAGCTGGCGGCGGCCAGATTGATCGCCTCGGTGGCGGACCGCGTGAAGACGATCTCGTCGGTCGAGGCGGCGTTCAGGAAGCGGCGCACGGTTTCGCGCGCGGCCTCGTAGGCTTCCGTCGCGGCGTTGGCGAGATAGTGAAGGCCGCGGTGGACATTGGCGTATTCGTGCTCGTAGGCGTAGGTCAGCCGATCGAGCACGGCCTTCGGCTTGTGGGCCGAGGCCGCATTGTCGAGATAGACGAGCGGCTTGCCGTACGGGCGCTCGGCCAGAATCGGAAAATCCTCACGGATTTTCGCGACGTCGTAGGGCTCGACGGTCGGTCGGACGATATCGTTCACGCGCCGGCTCCCGTCGTCCTGGGTTGCGTCGCCGCGGTCCTGCGCCCCGCGCCCAGCCAAGCCGCGAGGAGCGCCCGCAGCCCATTCGCCAGCACTTCGTCCTCGACACGGTCGATCGCCTCGACGCCGAAGGCTTCCAGGAGCATCGACTCCGCCTCGTCCTTCGGAAGGCCGCGGGTCTGCAGATAAAAGATCTGCTCCGGATCGATCGAGGCGACGGTCGCTCCGTGCCCGCAGATCACATCGTCGGCGAAAATCTCGAGCTCGGGCTTCGCGTTCATCTGCGCCTGCGGCGAAAGCAGCACGGCCTGCGACTTCATCGCGCCGTCGGTCTTCTGCGCGCCGGGCGCGACGATGACCTTGCCCTGGAAGACCCCGATCGCCTCGTCTGCGACAATCGCCCGGTAGAATTCGCGGCTGACCCCGCGCGGCGCAGCATGCACGACCTGAAGAGTCGTGTCGGCCCGCCGTGTCCCCTCGAGCAGGGCCAAGCCGCTCAGCGCGATCTTACCCCCCGCTCCTGCCAGCTTGGCGAAGATCTGACGGCGGCTCAATGCGCCGCCCGAAACGAAGCCGAAGGCGCTCAGCTCCGCCTCCGCTTCCAGGTCGACGAGCTGGCTCTCGAGATGAAGCTCCGGGTCGTCGCCCACCACGGAGACGTGCTTCAGCTTCGCCCCTTCGGCGAGCTTCAGCGTCGTCGCGGCATGCCGTTGGACGGCGGCCGTACCGCCGAGAAAGGTCTCGACCACCGTCGCGCGAGCGCCGGCACCGACGGCGATCTCGGTCCAGGAATAAAGCGAATAGGCGCCTTCGCCGACAGTGACATGCGCGATCTCGACCGGAGCGGCGAGCTCCGCTCCGGCCGCGACGTCGACGGCGAGGACGTCCGGCGCCATCGCTTCGACCAGCGACGCCATCGGGTCCTCGGCGCCCGATGCGCGCCCTTCCCGGCTCGCGACCACGGCGCCCGCCGGCAAGGCGTCGCTCAACTCTGGCGCTAACCTGCCGTTCACGGTGACGAGCCGCGCCCCGCCCTTCTCGCGGCCGGCGAGAAGGGCGCCCGCCGCCTCGACCGCGGCGCGATCCGGCGAAGCGGCGAGCGGCGCCGCAACCGTCATCGCCGCGCGCAGATCGGTGTAATGCCAGGATTCCACGCGGCGGGTCGGAAGACCCGACGCCGCGAAGCGCTCGAAGGCGGCCGCTCTTCGCGGCGATCGCGCGAGGCTCTTCGACGCCTCGAACTGCTCGACAAGCGTGGCTTCCGCCGTCGATCGGGAAGGAGCGTGAGCGGTCATTGGCGTCTCACGCAGCCTGAACCGCGAAGTCGCGGTAGCCGTTCTTCTCGAGTTCGAGCGCGAGCTCCGGTCCGCCGGTCGCGACGATGCGGCCCTTCGCCATGACGTGCACGACGTCCGGCTTGATGTGGTCGAGGAGCCGCTGGTAGTGGGTAATGATGAGGAAGCCGCGGTTCGCATCGCGCAAAGCGTTGACGCCTTCCGAGACGACCCGCAGGGCGTCGATGTCGAGCCCTGAATCCGTTTCGTCGAGCACGCTGTAGCGCGGCTGAAGCAGCGTCATCTGCAGGATCTCGATCCGCTTCTTTTCCCCGCCCGAGAAGCCGACGTTCAGCGGCCGCCGCAGGATCTCCTGATCGACCTTCAGGCGCTGTGACGCCTCGCGGACGCGGCGCATGAATTCCGGCGTCGTCAGGTCGGCCTCGCCGCGGGCGCGGCGCCGCGCGTTGAGCGAAGCCTTCAGAAAGGTCATCGTCGCGACGCCGGGAATTTCGATCGGATATTGGAAGGCCAGGAATACGCCCTTCCGGGCGCGCTCGTCAGCTTGCAGCTCCAAAAGGTCTTCGCCGTCGAGCAAAATCTCGCCCGACGTCACTTCGTAGTCCGGCTTGCCGGCGATGACATAAGCGAGGGTCGACTTGCCGGAGCCGTTCGGCCCCATGATTGCGGCGACCTCGCCGGGCTGCACGGTGAGGCTCAACCCATCGAGGATCGGCGTTCCGTGAACGGAGACGTGGAGATTCTTGACTTCAAGCATGGGAGCGCGCGCCTTGGTTCCGGACTGCTGCCGAAACGTAGGGAGGAGTGGAAGTCGTCATCCGACGCTGCCCTCCAGGCTGATTGCGATCAGCTTCTGCGCCTCGACCGCAAACTCCATCGGCAATTGCTGCAGAACGTCACGGACGAATCCGTTGACGATCAGCGCGGTGGCTTCCTCGGCCGATAGTCCTCTCTGCTGGCAGTAGAAAAGCTGCTCCTCCGAAACCTTCGACGTCGTCGCCTCGTGCTCGATGACCGCCGAGGCGTTCTTCGCCTCGATATAGGGCACCGTGTGCGCCCCGCATTCGTGGCCGATCAGCAGGGAATCGCAGTTGGTGAAGTTGCGCGCGCCGGTTGCGAGCCGATGCGCCGACACCTGGCCGCGATAGGTGTTCTGCGACTTGCCCGCCGACACGCCCTTGGAGATGATCCGGCTCGTCGTGTTGCGCCCGAGGTGGATCATCTTGGTGCCGCTGTCGACCTGCTGGCGGCCATTCGAGATGGCGATCGAGTAGAACTCGCCGCGCGAGGACTCGCCGCGCAAAATGCAGGACGGATATTTCCAGGTGATCGCAGAACCGGTCTCGACCTGGGTCCAGGAGATCTTCGAGCGCGCGCCGCGGCAATCGCCGCGCTTGGTGACGAAGTTGTAGATGCCCCCGCGTCCCTCGGAATCGCCCGGGTACCAATTCTGCACGGTCGAGTATTTGATCTCGGCGTCCTCCATCGCCACGAGTTCGACCACAGCCGCGTGGAGCTGGTTCTCGTCGCGCTTCGGCGCCGTGCACCCCTCCAGATAGCTGACGTAGGCGCGCTTTTCGGCGATGATCAGCGTCCGCTCGAACTGACCGGTGTTCTTCTCGTTGATGCGGAAATAGGTCGAGAGCTCCATCGGGCAGCGCACGCCCGGGGGCACGTACACGAAAGAGCCATCAGAAAAAACCGCAGAGTTGAGCGTAGCGTAATAATTGTCGGTACTCGGCACGACCGATCCGAGATAGCGCCGGACCAGTTCCGGATGATGGCGCACCGCCTCGGAGAAGGAGCAGAAGATCACGCCCGCCTTCGCGAGCTCCGCCTTGAAGGTCGTGGCGACCGACACCGAATCGAAGACGGCGTCGACAGCGACCCTCGGCCTTTCGACTCCCGCGAGAATCTCCTGCTCGACCAGGGGAATCCCGAGCTTCGCGTAAGTGCGCAGCAGCTCCGGGTCGACCTCGTCAAGCGACTTCGGCCCGGCCGCGGTCTTTGGCGCGGCAAAATAGTGAATGTCCTGAAAGTCGATGGGCGGATAATCGACGCGCGCCCATTTCGGCTCGTCCATCGTGAGCCAGCGCCGATACGCGTCGAGCCGCCAAGCCAGCAGCCACTCCGGCTCTTCCTTCTTCGCCGAAATGAACCGGACGATGTCTTCGTTGAGCCCCTTGGGCGCAACGTCGGATTCGATCGCGCTGATGAATCCGTACTTATAAGCATCGACGTCGATCGAACGAACGCGATCGACCGTCTCCTGGACAGCCGCCATAACCGACATCTCCTCGCCTTGGCGGTTTCAAGGACCGCCGGTGGGGTCTTGCTCCGTCCCGATGGCGTCAGGACTAGACCCGAACAATATGGTCTCAGCGGACGGCTTTTGCAAATGAGCCCCCCGTATCCCAGCTATCAGCCGAATTGCGCCCTTATTACACATATCAACGCCGTTATTATGCTTCTAGAGCGCAGCCCTGATTTCCGGATCGCCGCCGATCAAGCGGGCGAACTGCCGCATCCGGGACTGAAGGCGCTCGCTGCTCAGCGGAGCGAGCCCCGCCGGCAGCGTCAGGACCACCTGGCCCCTTTCGCAGATCATCGGCGCCCGCGGCAGAACGCCCGGCATGGCCGCCGAGATGTTGTAGGCGACCCGCATGGCCGCCCCGAGAATTCGGGCCCGGTCGAGCTGGCGCGCGCTGACCAGCGAGCGCGACTGCGGCGTGACGAAATCCTCGTTCGACAGATGACGATAGGCCGCCGCAAGCGCAAGGAACGCCCGGGCGGGATGATCGACCCCAATGAAGGCCGCATTGGCGACGAGGTCGTAGGCCTGGGCGCCGCGATAGTCCGGATGAGCGCGCCAGGAAATGTCCGATAAGAGGCAGGCGGCGTGGCGCAGCCGCCGGTCTTCTTCGTCCTCCTCGAGGTGCGACGACTTGAGCAGGCGGGAGGTCCACTCGAACAGCTCCTCCCCGTGCGCCGGGGCGCGCGACCGAAGGCGGTTGAACTCTCGCGCCGAGACGATCAGCGGGTCTTCGGCCTGAATCTCCGACGGAAGCTGGGAATAGAGCAGGCCTTCGCGAACCCCGAGCGCGGAGACGACGATCTCCTTCGGGGCGGCGACCCGGATGATCTCCTCCAGCACGGCGGCGCCGTAGGCGAGCAGCGGACGGCGCGCCGCGGAAACGGACTCGATCGCCATCAGGGCGTCCGCCTCGATCCTTTCGACCAGCCGAGCGAATTCGAGCGCGTCGCTGGTCGGAATGACGTAATTGTGCATCACGTTCATCGGATACTGGCGCTGACGCATGTGCAGGCGAGCCAGCGCGCGCCACGTCCCGCCGACCGCGTAGAACGTGCGCCCGGCGAGCCCCGGCAACAACTTCACGCCGGCGAGCGTCTCGCGAACGATCTTCGTCGCCTTTTTCGGCGACCGCTCCGACAGATCCATCAGCGATAGGCCGCCGAGCGGCAGGGTGAGGCCGGCGCCGGCGGTTCCGGCCCTGATGTCGGTCAGCTCGAGCGAACCTCCGCCGAGATCGCCGACAATGCCGTCGGCGCCATGGATGGAGCTCACCACGCCGAGCGCCGCAAGCCTCGCCTCCTGCGCGCCGCTGATGAGCTCGATTTCGCATCCGATCGCGCGCCGGGCGAGGGCGAGAAATTGCGGGCCGTTGGCCGCGTCGCGCACGGCCGCGGTCGCAAGGCAGCGCACGTCGCCGATCCGCATGGTGTCGCAAAGCACCCGGAACCGCTGCAATGCGGCGAGCGCCTTGGCGACCGCGTCCTCCGGCAAAAGGCCGGTGGTGGCGACGCCGCGTCCAAGACCGCAGAGCGCCTTCTCGTTGAAGGTGGGTGTGGGCGCGCGCGAATGCGACTCGTAAGCCACCAGGCGAACGGAGTTTGAGCCGATGTCGACGATGGCGACCGGCGTGCCGGGCAACCGGCCCTGCGCGACATTGTCCGACATGCTGACCCCGCCGAAACCTGCCCACAATAGCGACGCGGTCGTTTATCAGGCGCACACGCGCGGCGCCACCGGGAAGGGATCGTTCAGCGCCTGTCCACGCCCCGAGAGGCTCGGATTCGTCTGAAAGAACCTGTGCGCGTTGAACGGCTCCTCGCCCTCGGCGCGGACGATCCGAACGCTCGAACCGTCCGGCAGGATCCGGAAGCTCTGCTCATTGTCTTTCAGATTGGCTTCCATGATCTGGTTGAGCACCTGCTCGTGCACCGTCGGGTTGAGCAGGGGGACCAGGGCTTCGACCCTGCGGTCGAGGTTGCGCTGCATGAGATCGGCCGACGAAATGAAGACCCTCGCCTTCGGGTGCGGCAGGCCGTGGCCGGCGCCGAACGCATAGATGCGGGCGTGTTCGAGGAACCGTCCGACGATGGACTTCACGCGAATGTTCTCGGAGAGTCCCTCGACCCCCGGCCGGAGGCAGCAGATGCCGCGCGCGACGATGTCGATTTGGACGCCGGCCTGGCTCGCGGCGTAAAGCGCGTCGATGATCTCGGGATCGACCAGCGCGTTGCATTTCATCCAGATCTTGGCCGGCTTGCCGAGCGCCGCGTGATCGACCTCGTCGGCGATGCAGCGCAGCAGCGTCTTCTTCAGCGTGATCGGCGAGATCGCCATTTGCTCGAGCCCGTCCGGCTCGGCGTAGCCGGTGATGAAGTTGAAGATACGGGCCACGTCCCGGCCGATCGCCGGCTCCGCAGTGAAAAGGGAAATGTCGGTGTAGATCTTCGCGGTCACCGGATGGTAGTTCCCGGTACCCAGATGGCAGTAATTGACCAATGTCCCGCCCTCGCGGCGCACCACCATCGATAGTTTGGCGTGGGTCTTGAGCTCGATGAAGCCGTAGACGACCTGTGCGCCGGCGCGCTCGAGATCGCGCGCCCAGCGGATGTTGGCCTCCTCGTCGAAGCGCGCCTTGAGCTCCACCAGCGCCGTCACCGACTTGCCCGATTCCGCCGCCTCGACCAGCGCGCGCACGATCGGGCTGTCGGCGGAGGTCCGATAGAGGGTCTGCTTGATCGCCACGACATTGGGATCGCGCGCCGACTGGTTCAGGAACTGAACGACGACGTCGAAGGATTCATACGGGTGATGAACCACCAGGTCCTTCTGCCGGATGGCGGCGAAGCAGTCGCCGGCTTGCTCCTTCACCCGCTCGGGAAACCTCGGGTTGTAGGGTGGAAACTTCAGCTCCGGCCGGTCGACGGCGACGAGTTGCGACAGGTCGTTGAGCGCAAGCATGCCGTCGATCCGCACGATTCCGGACGGCACCACGTCGACGTCCCCCGCGACGAAGGCGCGCAGCCGCTCGGGCATGCTGGCCTCGATCTCCAACCGGATGACCGAGCCGCGGCGGCGGCGCTTGAGCGCGCTCTCGTAGAGGCGCACGAGATCCTCAGCCTCCTCCTCGACCTCGATGTCGCTGTCGCGAATGACCCGGAACGCGCCTTCGCCGAGGACCTCGAAACCGGGAAAGAGCAGCCCTATGAAGGCGACGATCATCCGGTCGAGGGAAACGTAGCGCGCGGTCACGCCGAGCGGGCTGTCGGGCAGGCGCACGAAGCGCTCGACGCTGCTCGGAATGCGCACGAGCGCGCTCATCGTCCGCCCATCCTGCGGATTGAGAAGCTCCAGCGCCAGCGTGAACCCGAGGTTCGGGATGAACGGGAATGGGTGCGCCGGATCCACGGCGAGCGGCGTCAGGATCGGGAAGACATGCTGCAGAAAGTGCTCCTGCAGCCAGTCGCGCTCGCGGCGGGTCAGATCGGCCACGTCGAGGATCACGATGCCGTTCGCCGCAAGCTCCCTGCGCAGCGCCCGCCAGCGCTCCTGCTGGGATGCGACCAGAGCAGCGACCCGCTCGCCGATGCGCTCGAGCTGCTCGGCCGGGGTCAGGCCGTCCTCCGAAATCTCCGCAACGCCGGTAAGAACCTGCCCGACCAAGCCCGCCACGCGGACCATGAAGAACTCATCGAGGTTGTTGGCGGAAATCGACAGGAACCGCAGTCTTTCCAGGAGGGGATGGTGCGGGTTCGCCGCCTCCTCCAGCACGCGCCCGTTGAACTCGAGCCAGGACAGCTCGCGGTTGATGAAGCGTTCCGGCGAGGCCATCAGGGGCGAGGGCGCCGCCTCTTCCGGCGCCGACTCAACCGTATCCATCTCTATCGCTTTCGTCGCAACGGCCCGCGCCACGGGAAATCTCCAAGCTTCAAACGGACTCGATTGTGAATCAAATCGGCCGCCGCGCCAAGCGCGGGCTCACTCGGCCCCGCGCCCGGCGCGTATCGCGCGCGCGACCGTGGCGAGCGCCTCCGGATAGAGCCGGTGCTCCTCGACCAGCACGCGGGCGGCGAGCCTGTCGGCGTCGTCCCCCGGCAAAACAGGCACGCGCGCCTGCGCGACGATCGGCCCCGCGTCGAGGTCCGCGGTGACGAAGTGGACCGTGCAGCCGTGCTCGGCCCGCCCCTCAGCGAGCGCGCGCTCGTGGGTTTGAAGGCCCCTGAGGTCGGGCAGCAGCGACGGGTGAATGTTGAGGATCCGGCCGCGCCACCGCTCGACGAAGGCCGGGCTCAGAATGCGCATGAAGCCGGCGAGGCAGATAAGCTCCGCCTCGGCGGCGGCGAGCGCGACGTTCATCGCCGCCTCGAATTCCGGCTTGCCGGCGAAGCGCTTGGCGTCGAGGCCCAGAGCGGCGACGCCCGCCAGCTGCGCGGCCCTAATCCCGGCCGCTTGGGGCTTGTCGGACAGGACGAGCGCAATTTCGGCCGGGAAATCCTTGTTCCGCGCGGCCTCGATCAGGGCGCTCATGTTCGAGCCGCGCCCCGAGATCAGCACGCCCGTCCGCACTCTTCCGGTCATAGAGCCAGCCGCCCCCGCGTCTCGACGCACGGTCCGCGGGACTGTTCGAGCCGTCCGATCAGAATGGGGCTGAGGCCGGCGCGCTCGAGCGCGCCCCTCGCCTCGTCTTCGCGCTCGGCCGCGGCGAACGCCGCCATGCCGAAGCCGCAGTTGAACGTCCTCAGCATTTCCGCCTCAGAGACCGCGCCGACGGCCGCGAACCAGGAAAAAACCGGCGGCGGCGCAAAGGCGGCGAGGTCGAGCGCAACCGTCAGTCCCTCGGTCAGCACGCGCGGCAGATTCTCCGGATAGCCGCCGCCGGTGATATGCGCGAGCGCCAGCACGCCGGAGGTCTGCTTGAGGACCTGAAGGAGCGGCCGCACATAAAGCCGGGTCGGCGTGAGGAGCGCCGCGGCGAGCGTCCGCGACGGCTCGAAAGGCGCCGGCGCGTCCCACTCGAGCCCCGATACCGCGACGATCCGCCGCACCAGGGAGAAGCCGTTCGAATGCACGCCGGACGACGGCAGGCCGAAAACGGCGTCGCCGGCCTTGAGCCCGCTCCTCGGCAGCAGCGTCCCCCGCTCGGCGGCGCCGACGGCGAAGCCGGCGAGATCGAAGTCGCCGTCGGCGTAAAGGCCCGGCATTTCCGCCGTCTCGCCGCCGACGAGCGCGCAGCCGGACTCCGCACAAGCCCCGGCGATCCCTTTGACGACGGCCGCGGCGACCGCCTCATCGAGCCTGCCGGCGGCGAAATAGTCGAGAAACAGCAGCGGCTCGGCGCCCTGGACGACGATGTCGTTGACGCACATCGCCACAAGGTCGATTCCGATCGTGTTGTAGATCCTGCTCTCGGTGGCGATCTTCACCTTGGTGCCGACGCCGTCGTTGGCCGCCACGAGGATGGGGTCGACGAATCCCGCCGCCTTGAGATCGAACAGGCCGCCGAACCCGCCGAGCTCCGCATCCGCCCCCGGCCGTCGGGTGGCGCGCGCGAGCGGCTTGATCCGATCCACGAGGCGGGCGCCGGCATCGATGTCGACCCCAGAGTCCGCGTAGGTGAGAGGTTTTCGGCTGTCGGACATCGCGGCTCCAGGAACAGGGCTCCCGGGACGGGGTAATCGCTCGGCTGTTTTGGCGCAAGCGGAACGGAACGCCCGGTTTCCCAAGCTGCGCCTTGTCATGTTAGCGTCCGACGCCCTCTGGCGTGCAGCAACGGGGCGGTTCAGGCGGAGGATCGGGGAAGCAGGCGCAATGTCCGATGGCGCACGTCTTCGCATCGCGGCGGCGGCCGACGGCGCCGGGCACGGCGGAGATTCATGAATTTCTCTCAGCTCACCAACAATATTCCGAATCTCATCACCCTGGCGCGGATGCTGATGACGCCGGTCGCTGTCCTGATGATCGTATCCGAGCGGTATCTTCCGGCCTTCCTGATTTTTCTGCTCGCGGGCGTGTCGGACGCCGTCGACGGCTTCATCGCGAGGAACTTCAATCTGCGTACGGAGCTCGGCGCCTATCTCGATCCGCTCGCGGACAAGGCGCTCTTGAACTCGATCTACGTTTCCCTGGCGATCTACGCCGCGCTGCCGGCCTGGGTCGCCATCGCCGTCGTCTCGCGCGACGTGATGATCGTCGTGGCCGTCATGGTGTCCTGGCTGCTCGACAAGCCTGTGGAAATCCGACCGGTCTGGGAATCCAAGCTCAACACGGCGGCCCAGATCGGGCTCGCCGGTTTCGCGCTGGGCACGCGCGCCTACGGCGTCGATCCCCATCCGGCGCAGACCTACCTGGAATGGACCGTCGCGGCCACCACGGTCGCCTCGGGCGGCGTCTATGTCGCTCATTGGCTCGATCACATGACGCGCCAGGACAACCGGCGATGACCCAAAGCGTCGGCGCCTTCACCCTTCTGGTCCCGAGCTACGACGCCGGGCTCGCGTTTTTTCGCGACGCGCTCGCCTTCACCGTCGTCGAGGACACGCCCCTCGACCGCGGCAAACGGTGGGTCGTGGTCGCGCCGGCCGGAGGCGCGGGCGCGACGATCGTCCTCGCCGTTCCGGGCGACGATCGGCAACGCGCGCGTCGGCGACCAGACCGGGGGCCGGGTCGGCGCCTTCCTTTTCACCAGCGACTTCGAGAGAGACTATCAGGCTCTGACGGAGCGGGGCGTCCGGTTTCTGGAAGCGCCGCGCCGCGAGCGCTATGGAACCGTCGCCGTTTTCGCGGATCCTTGGGGGGGCAAGTGGGACCTCATTCAGCCGACCGGCGCGGACAGCGCCCCTTCATGAGCGCGAACTCATGAGCGTCGAGCGTCAAATCCTGTTCTGGGGACTCCTCCTCGGCGTTCTCGGCTTTCTCCTGCATCTGCTCGGCTCGATTGTGGCGCCCTTCGCCGCCGGGATCGCGCTCGGCTATCTCCTCGATCCGCTGGTCGGCAAAATGGAGAAGCTGGGCCTCAATCGCCTCGGCGCCGCGCTGATCATTCTCGTGGTCTTTGCCGCGACTTTCTCGCTCGCCCTCATCGTGGTCGCGCCGATCCTGGGCAACCAGCTCGTCGCCTTCGCCCAGAAGTTTCCCGGCTATATCGTGAAGCTGCAGGCGCTGGCGCTCGACGAGGGCGCGGCGCTCGCGGACAAGTACCTCGGCGGCTGGATCAACACGCTGGGCCTGGGTGAGCAGTTCTCGTCGGGCCAGATCCAGAAGACGATCGGCGATTTCGTCGCCCAGGGCGCGCAATGGCTGGTCAATGCTCTGCGCGGGCTCGTGTCCGGCGGCGCCGCGGTCTTCAGCTTCTTCTCGCTGATGATCATCACGCCGGTGGTCGCCTTCTACATCCTGATCGACTGGGACCGGATGATCGCCGAGATCGACGGCTGGCTGCCGCTCGACCATCGCGACAGCTTGCGCAAGATCGCGCGCGAGATCGATCGCGCGCTGGCCGGCTTCATCCGCGGCCAGTCGCTGGTCTGCCTGTTTGACGGCCTGTGGTACGCGATCGGCCTGACGCTGATCGGGCTCGACTTCGGCTTCCTGATCGGCGCCATCGCGGGCGTTCTGGGTTTCATCCCCTTTGTCGGCTCGCTGACCGCGCTCGTCCTGTCGATCGCGGTCTCGCTGGTTCAGGGCTGGCCGAGCCTGAAGCTGTTTTTCATGGCGCTTGCGGTGGTGGTCGCCGGCCAGTTTCTCGAAGCCTATGTCGTCTCGCCGAAACTGGTCGGCGGATCGGTCGGCCTTCATCCGGTCTGGCTGATGTTCGCGCTGCTCGCGTTCGGCCAGCTGTTCGGCTTCGTCGGCCTCGTCATCGCCGTGCCCGCGGCGGCGGCGATCGGGGTCATCGTGCGGCACCTCATCGGGCTTTATCTCGCCAGCCCCTTCTACCTCGGCCGCGCGGCCAAAGAGGGAAAATGATCGCGCCGCCGCGCCAGCTGACGCTCGACTGGCCGCATCAGCCGAGCTTCGCGCCGGAGGACTTTCTCCCGGCGCCCTCGAACCGCGAGGCGCTCACGGCGATTCGCCAGTGGCCCCAATGGTCGAGCAAAATGCTGCTGCTCGTCGGTCCGGAAGGGTCGGGGAAGAGCCATCTCGCGGCGCTCTGGGCCAGGAAAGCCGCGGCCATCACGGTCCCGGCGGACAGACTGGGCGAGGCGGA